>Ga0315330_10001977_pt1 | contig 13976 bp, 12 predicted proteins | sample M140m34915metaG_FD_203453 | JGI IMG/M metagenome (GOLD analysis project Ga0315330, IMG submission 203453) | Ammonia-oxidizing marine archaeal communities from Monterey Bay, California, United States - M1 40m 34915 | ecosystem: Environmental > Aquatic > Marine > Intertidal zone | place: USA...
TGTTGAAGCTCATCAGCATTTAAATTAAGCAATCGAGCATTACCAATTTTTCCTGTGGTGATAACGGAATAATTCTTATTTTCTTTTGCTAATAATTCTCCAAGTGATGGAGTTTTCTGGAGACTTCCATAAATTCCTTTTGCTTCCTCCATCTTTGCCATATCGGAAGTATCGAGTGGGCCATCAAAACCAAGTATTGGGTCATAAAAACTATTCGCCATAATACCGTGGCCAAAACTTCCTTCCTTTGATGCGTCAGATATCGAACCTCCGCAGTAGGTTCCCGTTACAAAACTTGAGACTTGAACCCGCGTCTCTGATGGAAAGGTCGAAGAACTATTAGGATAATCGACCCATTCATTTCGAAATTCGTTAAGGTTAGGCATTATATTTGATTGGACAAAGTCTCGGCGTAATCCATCAAAAAGGCAAAATAGAAACTTTGTTTTTTTCATCTCAACTCTCAAACCATCAATATCGAACTCAAAATTAAATAAAACGAAAATCATTAAGAGATTATTATGTGATATTTTAACTCTCAATTTAATCTAAACGTAATATAACCGAAAAACTAATTGATCAAACTCGACAGAATTCTATTCTTGTTTTGAAAGGTTATTTTTTACTATCCGTCAGCAAAAAACTACGGTCAACCTATATAAATATGATAATAACTGCCACCTGAAAAAAGTTTTGGAGCACATAATGTACCTTTCCACCAGCGATCAAAAAAAAGAGGCAACCGAATGGTTTATCTCTTTAAGGGATCAAATATGTTCAACTTTCGAGAAGCTAGAGGAGGATTATAATGGCCCCAACAAATCGATGGCGCCAGGAAAGTTCGCTCGCAAGCATTGGGACAGGGATGGCGGTGGCGGGGGCGTCATGTCAATAATGGAGGGACGTTTATTTGAAAAGGTAGGAGTGAATGTATCAACAGTTATGGGTACATTTTCCCAAGAATTTAGTAAAGAGATCACTGGAGCACAAGACGATCCAAGATTTTGGGCATCTGGAATTTCTGTGGTTGCACATATGTGGTCGCCTCTTGTCCCCGCCGTACATATGAATACGCGGCATATTACAACCACAAAATCATGGTTTGGCGGAGGTAGTGATTTAACGCCTATGGTTCGCAATGATGATGATAGAGAAATATTTCATAGCGCATTTGAGGCCACCTGTAATAAATATGATCTGGCATATTATCCTAGATTTAAGAAGTGGTGTGATGAATATTTTTATCTGGCACATCGAAATGAACCCAGGGGCATCGGCGGTATCTTTTATGATCAGTTAGATGGTAACTTTGAGTCTGATTTTCTCTTTACTAAGGATATAGGGTCAACATTCAACACCGTCTTCCCTAAAATTGTACAGCGCCATATGGATGATACATGGACAGAGGAACAACGGGAAACGCAATTAATAAAAAGAGGACGTTACGTTGAATTTAATTTACTGCATGATCGCGGCACGCTTTTTGGGCTCAAGACGGGTGGCAATGTTGAAGCGATTTTAATGAGCTTACCACCCCAGGTTGCCTGGCCCGCCCCATCAATATGAATGGCCTAATGATGCTCTGGCCGTGAAAAAGTGCAATCATTTAATCTTTTTAACTAACCTTATCGGCAATAACGAAAATTTCCTTTTTTGGATTAGTTATATTGTAATTCAGCATGTCCCAGTCCTGCAAAAACTGCGCTTATTTTTTCTTGACTATTAGCGAAATCAACACCATTCCATGAGCCAGTTGTAATGATATCTCCTTTCTTAAGACCTCTCTTCGAAAGTAATGGTCCTCTTTCACTAAGATGACCAGCTAGCCACGCAATTAACGCAAACGGGTCACCCCCAGGAAAACCTTTATCTGCCGCCTTTACCTTTTTTCCTATTGTTAAACTTGCTTGGAAATCTGGAAAATGCTCAAGCTTATCCAATCCAATCTCATCACCAATAATCAATGCCTCGTTAGATTGACTATCCGCAAGAGCCCAAATGGGATCTTTCACAGGCCATTGGTGATACCGTGTTTCGACGGCTTCTATCGCAACCATGGCAGTGCCAATTGCAGCTTTTACCTGAGATGAATTATAAGGCCCTTCATCTGCTGGTAAATCTGCCGCCAAACGAAAAGCTACTTCACACTCCACAGCTTTTAACCTTAGTGATTTTGATAACTGTGTTGGCGATGTATATAAATTTTCTCTAGTTATAGCGGCACATGTTGGTGGAAATTCTTTTGAACCTGGACCCACTTTCCACGCGACAATTTCTGCACCCCTCGATGTCAATATTTCATCCTGAACAGCGAAGGCCTCTGCGATACTCTTTGGCGCGGAATCATCAGGAAAATCAACTAAGGGTTGATTTGTTTCTCTCGCTTTAATGAGTGCCTCAGCGGCCAATTTTACTTTTTCCATAGGCTCCTACCTTTCATTTACACAATGGTCTCTAACCCAATTCAAACAATCTTCCTTATTATATTTGAATCCACTAAGTAGCCACCAACGCTCTACTTTTATAAGAATGTTACCTACTTCAATACCCGGCTTTATACCCAATTTCAAAAGGTCTAATCCTCTTAACGGAAATGTTGGAATGCACCAATTCTGCGCTATCGTGTTCGCAACGTCTCGCATCTTTTTATATTTTGGATTTAAGGCCGTTTTTATTAACAGTAGCCCTAAAAGATCCATTTTTCGCATTTCATAAAAAAGCCTTTTTATTTCTTGTGGTTCCTCTGAGACGTCTATTTCTTTTTCACAATAGAATGTGAGATGATCTGCCATCCTATTTGATAACTTCAATGTCTCAATCACTTTTTCTGCAGGTGTTGTAAGTAAAATAGCGAGCCTTCTAATTGGATCTGAGTCTGCGCCCTCTAAAAAAACAAGACGACTAAATTCGGACATTCTTAGCCTTCCTGGAAAAATTTTACTCATTATTTTATTTTCTGACATTTTATTGAGTGCGGTGAAAGCATTAGTCGAAAGAATTATTTTAAATAGCTCGCTCTGTATACGTTCGCCCGATAAGGCGTTAAGTTCACTTGCAAATTTCTTACATGCCGCTAAGCCGTCACGATCAATTTGCCCTTGTCCAAAATATGCATAGAACCTGAAAAATCTGAGAATCCTTAGAAAATCTTCTTGAATACGGCGCGACGCATCACCAACAAAACAAACCCGTCCTTTAATAACATCCTTATAACCACCAACAGGATCGAAAATATTCCCATGTTTATCCATGAATAAAGCATTCATCGTAAAGTCACGCCGAGCGGCATCCTCAGCCCAACTATCCGTGAATGAAATTTCAGCGTGGCGCCCATCAGTTTTTAAATCGCGTCTTAAACTTGTAATTTCAAAAACCTGATTGTCCAAAAATGCCGATACTGTGCCATGTTTGATCCCTGTGGGGCGGACAGTGATATTTGAGGACGAAAGAAGCTGCATGATCTTGTCCGGGCTATGGCGAGTTGCAATATCAATATCTGAAACAGGATGGCCTAGAATAGAGTCTCTAACGCACCCGCCAACAAACCGAGATTGATTATTATCAGCATCAATAATCTCTATCAGAGACTTGACCGAGGCTTTATTCAGCCAATCACGATTGGATGCTACCGTCATTGAGATTCCAGAACAGCCAGCATCATGTTTGCAAAATGCACAAGCATTCCTGCTGTAGCACCCCAGATATAAAAATCAGGGTGTGGAAGCACATAAAAATGTCTCATCTTATTCTGCCACTCTTTACTTTGGCGCTCATGGTTTTTTCGGTCCAATACGAACGACATTGGAACCTCAAATATATCGGCTACTTCAACAGAATTTATATTTAAATCAAATGGTGGTGTTACAAGACCAACGACTGGCGTTACGGAAAAACCTGTTCGGGTAACATAATCATCTAATTTACCTATTATCTCAACGTGCCGCCTATTGAGGCCAATTTCTTCTTCTGTCTCCCTTAAAGCGGTATCAACAATATCAATGTCAGTCTCTTCCACTCGTCCTCCTGGAAAACTAACCTGACCTGCATGATGAGAGAGGGCATCAGAACGTCTAGTCAATAAAACCGTTGGATGCCCAGGACGACCAATCACTGGAACTAGAACCGAAGCTGGTTTTTGTCGTATGGGGACATCCATACCAGGATTCAAGCTATGGTCACCATTATCTTGACTCAATTTGAGACCGTTAGATTTGCTCTTAGCCTGGACAAATAAGTCTTTAAAGTCGGATAACGTAGTTAATCCGAATCTATTTGACCCAACTGGAAGAATATTCCCTTGCTCCATATCCCCAAAAACCTTTTACCGTCTATAATACGTTCATTCGCTAAATCAATTAGTTCATAAAATACTGACCGTGTGATTTTAGCTTCCAGCCCATCTCTGACAACAATATATGGATTGGGTTCTTTCGTCTCAGGGTCTACATCGACTCTGAGTGGATGTTCCAATCCGCATATGACAAATTCGTCTAAGTTTGTTCTAAATGAAAAATCAGTATTAAAAGGCTCATTCTCGTTAGAAATAAAACGCCGCACCTCAACCGCTACAAATGGCGCATCTTCGACTTCAATTATACCTTTTTCCACCGGCGTAACCAACCAGTAGCTCTCATCTTCTTCTTTGCGTAATACACTGGCGAACAGCTTTACTAGCGGAAGACGCTTGATAGGTGCCCCCTGATGATACCATACACCATCTTTTGCTATGCGCATCTCAAAGTCCTTAATCGGTATAGGTGACTCCGAAGCTGCCCTTGTTTCAACCTCTTTAGTAATTTCTGTTAATTCCATATCGCTCGATTTAGCTTTTTTGTGCGACCCGGCCATGCGACAATACACCTATTTATCAACGGTAGTTTTAGCTTTTATATTTATTGTGAGCCGCGCGGATCGGCACAATAATACAGAAAAAATAAGTTGTGTCAGGGAACTCTCTCTATTCGTAATACATTGGTTGATCCTGGCTTGCCCATCGGCACTCCTGCTGTAATCACGATCTGATCACCTTGTTCCGCGAATCCTTGTGATTTTGATACATCTAATGCCCGCTTAACAACCGCTGAAAATCTCTCCTCTTCCTCGATATGCACTGAATGCACACCCCAAGCCATACCCAACCTTCGAGCGGTCGCTATGCTAGATGTGACACATAATATCGGAACAGAAGGCCTTTCTCGAGCTGCTCTGAGTGTTGTAGAACCAGACGTAGTGTAGGTAATAATACAAGAAGCGCTTACAGTTTGGGCAACCTGACGGGCCGCAAGTGTTATTGCATCTGAAACCGTTGGCTCGGGTGTTTCGTGACTTTCATCAATCAAAATCTGATGAGCCTCATCTCCTTCCACCTCTAAAATAATACGGTTCATCATATCAACAGATTCGAGAGGAAATTCTCCAGCCGCTGTTTCCGCCGACAGCATTACAGCATCGGCTGAATCGTAGACTGCAGTGGCTACATCGGAGGCCTCGGCTCGAGTTGGTGCCGGAGCATGGACCATTGAATCCAGCATTTGGGTCGCCACAACAACGGGCTTACCCCAATGTCTACATAATTTAACAATTCTTTTTTGTATGCCAGGAACTTTTTCTGGAGGAAGTTCTACACCGAGGTCTCCTCGAGCCACCATAACAGCATCCGACATTTTTACTAATTCCTCCAAATGCTCAATTGCCGCAGGTTTCTCCAGTTTTATCAAAACGGATGCACGCCCACTAATTAATTCTCTTGCCTCAGCAACATCCCTCGGTCGCTGTACAAATGATAAAGCTATCCAATCAAACCCGAGGTTGAGGGCAAATTCTAAATCCTCTCTATCCTTTTCACTAAGTGAAGAAAGACCCAATGTAACCCCCGGAACATTCACTCCTTTTCGGTTTGATAGAGTGCCTCCGGTTATAACCTTTGTCTCTATCGAGTTTTCTGTCGCATTTTGTACACGGAGCCGTATTTTCCCATCGTCAAGAAGAAGGTCCATACCAACCACAGCCGCATCAAAGATTTCCTGATGCGGTAGTTGTACGCGTCGACCCGATCCAGCTGCCTCCTTTAGATCCAAAACAAACGAGGACCCTACGGTGAGTTCTACCTCATCCTTTTCAAACACGCCTATCCGAAGTTTTGGCCCCTGCAAATCCGCCATGATGGCCACAGGCCAATCTAATTCTTTTTCTAATTGTCTTATAGCATTGAACCGCGATCTGTGGTCTTCGTGACTTCCATGACTGAAATTTAACCGGAAAACATCCACTCCAGCTTTGATCATAGAACGTATCTGTCGCTTCGTTCGCGAAGAAGGACCAAGCGTTGCAACAATTTTTGTGTTTCGATACCTACGCATTCGTTTACCTGTCATTAATACGTTATAAGATCACGCTTGTGGATGTCTCTATGTCCTTATCTTAATACTAATTTATTACAAGATAGAGAAAAATCTAAAATACCTCTAGGTTTTGGTCGTTTTCAAAGCATAGTCTCTACTTTAATAAATATTGATAAGTATCCAACAACTTAAGAATATGATCTCTATTTTCGGACGGCAACGCAAACAAAGCCCTATCAATTCCTGCTTTTTTGTAAGAATTAATCGTTTCCTCATTTGGCGGGGCACCAAAAACACTTACAGAGAGGGTGTTCATGTCTCTGCCGCTTTCGGCCGCCATATTTTTAAGCCTTTGCATGCTCTCACCTGCGTCAAACCCACCTCTTCCCCTTGGAAACCATCCGTCGCAATAATCTACGACCCGTTTTAATGTATAATCCGTTTCTCCTCCCATTAGTATAGGGGGATATGGTTTCTGAACCGGCTTAGGATATGCCCAACTTTTATCAAAATTTATATACTCCCCATGAAATTCTGCCTCCTCATCAACCCAGAGAGATTTCATAGCTAGAACATGTTCTTTCATCATTGCAAATCGCGTTTTATACGTGACCCCATGATTCTCCATCTCATCCACGTTCCAGCCACCACCAAGACCCAAAACAAAACGGCCTTTAGACATTAAATCCAGGCTCGCAATTGATTTAGCCGTCACAATAGGGTCGCGCTGTGGCAGCAAACATATACCGGTCCCTATTTTTAAATTTTTTGTGCTTGCAGCAGCAAAACCAAGCGAAACAAATGGATCCAGCGTATGAGAATATTGCCTCGGCAATTCACCCCCACCGGGAAACGGCGAACGTCTGCTTGTAGGAATATGAGTATGCTCTGGCACAAAGAGTGACTCATAGCCACGTTCCTCGAGTTCCTGAGCTAGTTCGCTTATATTAATGCTATAATCTGTATCGAAAATGAAAACACCTATATCCATGCCAAAATCCACCTATCCATTAACCATTTTAACTGATGTTGTATTAGACTAGACACTGGCCAACATGTCCATCCAGCAGATATTAAAATAATAGCGTCCAACATCTTTATGTTTATATTTCAGCACTAAATTTTGATGATTTGAATATTAAAAGTGATTATGGTGCTTTGTATGAAAACGCACCTCTTAGATACGTTATTTAAATCCTCGGTTGAAAAAGGCGATCTGCAGGGCGTTACTGCTATAATTTCAAATGAAAATGAACCCCTCTACGCAGCAGGATTTGGAATAAGCGGTCCAAACAAATCTCAAACCATGACTACTGATACAGTATTATGGATCGCTTCCATGACAAAAGCTGTTACTGCAGTGGCTGCTATGCAACTTGTAGAGCGCGGGCTTCTTAAGCTAGATGAACCTGCGGTTACTTTGTTACCTGAACTTAAGAATATTCAGGTATTGCAGGGATTTGATGAAACCGGGGCCCCCAAGCTACGCCCTCCTAAATCTGATATCACACTAAGGAACTTGATGACCCATACTGCTGGCTTTGGATATGATGTCTGGCATCAACAAATAAAAGACTTCGTTGAGTCAAAGAATATGATCTCACGATCTTCTGGTTCGCGCGAGGCACTAATGACTCCTCTAATGTTCGATCCAGGTACCGACTGGGCATATAGCATCTCTATTGATTGGGTGGGTTTAATGATAGAAGAGGCCACAAAACAAAAACTTGGAGAATTTCTAAAAACTAATATTTTTAAGCCCCTAGGAATGAAATCAACGGGTTTCTTCATCGACAACAATATGAGCAATTGTCTCGCAACCATGTATAGACGGGAAAATAATATCTTAAGACCAGATCTCAAATTTAAAATGAAACAAAACCCTGAAGTGGAGGCAGGTGGTGGTGGACTATACTCCACATTGAATGATTACATCCTGTTTTTAAGGATGTTATTGAATGATGGGATAGCCGATAACTTACAAATTCTGCGTCCTGAAACTATAGAAGTGATGTTTACTAATCATGTCGGAAAGAATGTTGATATGCAAATGCACTCTACCAATAAAGCAATATCTAGAGACATAAACTTTTTCCCAGGAACACCAAAATCCTGGGGATTATCTTTTATGATCAATCAGGAGAAGGCGGAAACCGGAAGGCCTGCCAATTCTCTGGGATGGGCGGGATTGTCCAACTGTTATTTCTGGTTGGATCCAAAAAATAAAATAGCAGGCGTTTTTGGCACCCAAATTTTGCCGTTTATCGATAAAAAAGCTTTCCCCTTATATATGGCGTTCGAGAAAACGGTATACCGATCGCTATTAGGAAAATATTGATATAAAGAGAAAGAGTTGAAAAAATTAATAGAGCATCATCTACTAACAGGCGAAGTCGGGGCATGACGTATATACCTATCATAAACCTCTCCACTTTAGGAGATCCCAATCTCTCTAGTCAAAAACTGATCGCAAACGATTTGCGAAAAGCTCTTCGTAAAAGTGGTTTCTTTATAATTATCAATCACGGCATCCCTCAGGAGCTCATCGATCAAACTTTTTTAGAGGCTAAACGTTTTCATGACCAATCAATGGAGGCCAAAAAAGCGGTCCTAATGAATGAACACAATAATGGTTACATGGCAATGGGCCGTTATAAGATAACAACTTCTAGAGCAAGCGAGGATGGCGCAGAACCGGATCTTAATGAAGCATTTTTCATAAAAAGAGAAAGACAACCAGATGATCCGCTGGTGCTAGAGAAGCGAAGATTCGCGGGTCCTAATGAGTGGCCAAAAGATCTACCCGGCTTTAAGGACAGTCTTCTTCAATACACCAAAGCTGTGGATCAGATGGCTCAAGCCTTACTTGGACCTCTCGCAATCTCTTTAGACATGCCAGCAGACACCTTCACGGAAGCATTTTCTGAAAGTCAGTTTTCATTTCGTCTATCCCACTATCCCAAAGTCTCAAAGTTGTCGTCCAAACAATATGGTATAGCACCTCACACTGACTCAAATTTTTTAACGTTCCTAGCGCAGACAAGTGTTCCTGGGTTGCAGATACAAGCACAAGATAGCCAATGGATAGATGTGCCTTTTGTACCGCAATCATTTGTTGTCAATAGCGGAGACATGCTGCACCGTTGGACCAACGGATATTATAAATCTACACCGCATCGAGCAATGCCACCACAAAAGGGAGCAAGATACGCCATACCCTTTTTCTTTGGGCCTCACCTGGACACAAACATTGAGTGTTTGCGATCTTGTCACTCTCCCCAGAACCCACCTCAATACCCGCCGATATCATATAATGATTACATCAGTTGGTGGTACGACAAAAATTACAACTCAAACGCCCAAGAAGACTTGGCAAACAATGGCTAATTTTGAGAGATAAGATGTATTTCTATCAATTCAAAGTCTACAAAAATTACTGTTTGGTTTCTATTTTAAGGCGCCAATTGTAATGAGTTCAGTGGCTCAACTTTTAGCGGATAGTCTGGAAGCACACAGTATAGATCAGGTATTTTGTGTTCCTGGAGAAAGTTATATTGGGCTAACTAGTACTTTGGTTGAGAGAGAAAAAGTCCGCATCATTGTATGCCGCCACGAAGCTGGTGCTGCATTCATGGCAACAGCAGATGGAAGACTTCGAAATAGAGCTGGCGTCGTTTTAGTTAGCAGGGGTCCCGGATTAGCAAACGGTTTGGTCGCGATACACTCCGCATATCATGACGCGACACCATTAGTTGTCATTATAGGACAGGTAGAGAGAGCCGATTTTGGAAGGCTTGCACTGCAAGAACAGAATTACTCTCTACTTTTGGCGGATATCACTAAATCTGTCATAGAGGTGAATCAACCTGAAACAGCCTCAGAAGCTATTGCTAGAGCATTTCATCTAGCGGAAAGCGGCACACAGGGACCGGTAGCGGTAGTTATTCCAGAAGATCTTTTTGATGAAGAAACGCATACTCCTGTGATTATGCCGGCGCCCAAATTATCATCCTCTCCAAGACAAGAGGACCTTGATAAACTAGCCGAGATGATTTCTCGAGCTGAACGCCCTTTGATTTTGGTTGGCGGTGCCCTACTGGCGGAATCATTGGACGATAAAGATGTTTTAAACGACCTTAATACGCTGTCAGAAAGTTGGGTGTTGCCTATAAGCCCGACACACCGTCGGCCTCAACTCTTTGATTCAAAGCACTCTAACTACGGTGGATATATGGGCATCAGAGTCCCTCCCTCTTTACTTGACCATATGAAAAAAACAGATCTAATGGTAGTTTTGGGGGAACGTATGACAGATACAGTCAGCCAGTCCTATAAATTTCCTTCGGCTCCCAAACCTCAATTCTTTATGGCCCATATCTGGCCTGATGCTGATGAAATTGGTCGGGTATGGCATCCAAATCTAGGTATCCCAGCTAGTCCACATGACGTAATAAAAGGGCTGCTTCACAAAAGCATCCCAAAAGATATCAACAAAAGAAAAAACTGGGTTGAAACGCTAAATAAAGAGCACAACAAATTATTATCCAAAGAATGGAACCCGACAAGCGACGGCGTAAATTTCGCAGCGGTAGTATGTGAAGTTGATAAATACCTAGAGAAAGATGCAACAATTACCTCTGATGCGGGCAACTTCGGGAGTTTTATTCATCGTTATATTGGTTTTGGGCAAAAACATGTTTTTTTATCATCAGTTGTTGGCGCTATGGGATCGGGAATGCCGATGGCCGTCGCGGCTGGGTTGCGTCGACCTGGAAAACAGACTGTTTGTTTTATTGGAGACGGCGGTGTTTTGATGATGGGAAATGAGATAGCAACGGCTGTCCAATATGGCGTTAACCCGATTATAATTATAGCTGATAATTCAATGTATGGAACTATAGGAATGCATTCTTATGTTAGATATCCCAACAAACCATTTATGCAAGGAACTAAACTTACTAATCCAGATTTTGCAGCCTGGGCAAGATCTTTTGGAGCCGAAGGAATAACTATCCAAACTGAAGCGGATGTATCTGCAGCCATCGACAAAGCTTTTAGTATACGAGTAAAACCTGTGGTAGTTCACTGCCACACTTCAGCTGTTCAAATGAGCGCATGGAGGAAATATGAACGCTTGGAAACTTTAGCATGAGCGATGAAGATCTTCTAAACCCACCGCGTTTCGAGGCCCAACTTTTAAAAAAGCAAGTTGTTTCAATATTAACTGCCTGGGGCATGGCTTTGAAAGAAGCCGATATCGCGTCAACAGTGATGATAGAGACTGACTTACGTGGTGTAGATTCTCATGGCATTAATATGCTTCGCCAATATGAAGAAACGTTTAAACGTGGAGCATTAAATATTAAAGCCCAAACAAAAATCATTCGCGATCGATCGACCACAGCGTTACTCGATGCTGACAGAGGATTAGGCCATCCCGTCTCGGTTCAGGCAATGGAAATGGCCATAAACAAAGCAGAAAGCCATGATGTAGGTATAGTTTGCGTTAAAAATTCGCATCATTTTGGTGCAGCGGGGTACTATGCCGAAATAGCAGCACGTCAAGGTTTCATTGGAATAGTGACAACATCAACTCGCGGTATTTCAATGGTTCCAACTCGGGGAACGCAACCTGTATTGGGTACTAACCCGTTCGCTTTTGCAGCACCAGCCGGAAAATACGATCCGTTAGTGTTAGACTTTGCCACGACGGTGGCTGCTGTGAATAAGGTAAAGGTGCGTAAACTAAGAGAATTACAATTGCCCGACGGCTGGGTCAATGACGGCGATGGCCGTACCATCTTTGATCCTAATGAGGCCATACGTATTTTCGATAATAAAAGTTTTGGGGGGCTCAATCCAGTTGGAGGAATTGGAGAGACTTTAGGCGGACATAAAGGTTACGGGCTCGCGGTATTTTCTCACATCCTGAGTGGAGCTATGCCTGGGGCGTCATTCTCCCCCGTACGGGTAAAGAATAGTAAAACTGATACACCGGATGATTTAGGACATTACTTTCAAGCAATTAATCCCGAAAGTTTCAGAACAAAGGAAGAGTATGAAAATGATATCGAGGTCGTGATAGAGACCCTCCGATCAGTAAAACCGCGCGATCCAGATAAACCTGTTTTGGTTCCGGGTGAACCAGAACAAATCAGCCGGAAAGACCGTCAGGAAAATGGTGTTCCTGTTAATAGAAATTTACGCAACTTAATTAAGGAAATCACCCAGAATGCTGGGGTTGAATACCTCTTAACCAATAATACTATCCCATAGGTCCCCAATATTGAGACAAAAAGGACAATAATATGAAGCTAGCATATTTTGATGATTTTCAGCTCGGTGTACTTACTGATAAAGGACTTGTTGATGTCTCACACATCATCATGGATATTCCGCATACGAACCCGGGAAACCTAATGAATGGTCTTATAGAAGATTTCGAAAACTATAGATCAAAACTTGAGACCGCTGCAGGAAAAGGTGTCGCTTTCCCGTTAGATTCAATAAAGATACAACCCCCATTACCAAAACCCGGCGCCATAGATTGTATGGCCGTTAACTATATGGAAAATGGCACATTAAAAGAAAAACCGCAGATAAATGGCTTTCATAAATCTCCATCAGCAATCATTGGTAACGGGGATACTATGATTTTACCCGATGTGCCTGCCACAATTTTTGAGGGGGAGGCAGAGTTAGGACTTATCATTGGAAAAAGGGCGAGTAATGTCAGCGAGTCTGATGCTATGGACCACGTTTTTGGTTATCTAAATTTCATTGATGGCTCCGCGCGTGGCCTGCCACCAGACCGCAATGTTTTCTTTCAAGTAAAATCTCGAGCAACGTTTGCTCCGATCGGTCCTTTCATAGTTACTGCAGACGAGATCCCGGACCCTCAGAATCTTACTGTTAGACTCTGGGTAAATGGAGAACTCAAACAGGATTTTAATACAAACGATATGGCCCATAAAATTCCTAAAGCCATATCATGGCTCAGTTCAATACATGCCCTTGAACCAGGAGATCTAATAGCGACCGGAACGAACCATAGAGGCCTGAGCTCTTTTCAGCATGGAGACAAAATTGAACTAGAGGTAGAAGGACTTGGTCGTCTATCGATCAATGTTCAAGATGATTTAAGGCGAACCTGGGGGAGAGAAACTAGACTCGATAGAAAGAATGCCGGCTACGAAACACCCACACCGCAATTAACTGGGAAATATGCAAAGTAGGATCACAAACTATGGCAGACATCAAACAGTTCGGTTTGGACTTAGGGATATATGGACCGCTAGCAGAGCCAGAAATAGTAATTAATTTAGCAAAATATGCGGAGACCGCGGGTTTCAGCTCTATTTGGCTTGCCGATCATGTAGTATTTCCTAAACACTTTGATTCTAAATATCCTTACAGTGCCACTGGCGGGTTCCCAGCACCGATCGAAGATCCATTACTAGAACCTATTGCAACAATGGCAGTTTTAGCTGGATCGACAACAGATATCCGAATTGGAACGGCAGTCTTAATAATCCCCTATCGAAATCCAGTTTTGCTTGCGCGCATGTTAATTACAATAGACCAATTTTCAGGTGGACGTGTCACACTAGGAGCAGGCGTAGGCTGGTTGAAGGA
>Ga0315330_10001980_pt1 | contig 13971 bp, 5 predicted proteins | sample M140m34915metaG_FD_203453 | JGI IMG/M metagenome (GOLD analysis project Ga0315330, IMG submission 203453) | Ammonia-oxidizing marine archaeal communities from Monterey Bay, California, United States - M1 40m 34915 | ecosystem: Environmental > Aquatic > Marine > Intertidal zone | place: USA...
GCACCTAAACGGCTGCGGATGAACATGTATCCGAACACCAAGAGGAAGCCTCCAAACAGAAGCGTGAACAGATCGCCATTCTGAAGGGACGCAATGAGTATGAGGAAGCCGATGGCTGCAAAAGCGATGAAAAGCATGCGCTGAGATTTTTCACGCTGCTGGCGAATGGCTTCCTTTTGCACCTTCACAATGCGTTCAGCACGGCCAGCAGGAACGGTACGGACTCGAGGCACGTTTTCGTCGTCTTCGTTTGGATAGACGAGGACGTCTTCGAGGGCGTCTTTGGGCAAGAGATCTGTCATGGACCGAGCGAGCATGGACTTGCCCGTTCCTGGATCCCCAATCATGAGCATGTGGCGGCGTTGTTCTGCTGCTTTCTTGATGACCAGCGATCCTGCTTCTTGGCCAATCACTTGATCGACGAGCCGTTCAGGAATAGGAACGTCAGCCGTTGATTCGAATTCTACGCTGGCGATCCAGTCGTCCACGGATTGGTTCAACACGTCGTCCGCACCACTGGGCTCGGGTGCCCAAACCGTGACGGTTTCCTCTTCCTGCGCAACATCAACGGACGGTTCGTCCGTTGTGAAGACCTCTGTGGGCTCCTCATTTGCATCTGCAGGTTGTTCGGCCACGATTCTTCCTCTCCTCACTCCCCTTTAGGGCTATGCTTTTGCAAAACCTCCGTCAAGAGGTCATAAACCTTGCAATCACTGTTGATTCAATTGGTCAAGATACTGCTGGCCGTAGTAGGTCCACTGTTCCATGGTCCATCCTGCGGGGAGTCCGCCGGGTGGGAGGGGTGGAGCACCAACAGGAGCGACTGGAACCGGTGCTACCGGTGCATGAACAACTGGAGCATGGGCCACTGGGGCTTGAGCCACGGGTTGCTGGAAGATCTCTTGGGCACCGCCGTACATCGAATTGGCCACAGCATCGTGAACAGGCAAGGTCGCTTCGTTCCACTTGGCTTCTTCTACGTCGCCTCGTCCGCCTCGCATGAACATCAAGCCGAGAAGAGCAGCGACGATAAGCACGCCCAAAATGATGAAAATCACCGTCGTATTCAGGGATTCTTCATCACCAACTGCGTTGCTCTGGAGTTCTTCTGTCGGACAGTTGGTGCGTGCGTCTTCGCAAGCAATGTCCAACTTGGCCTCGAGTTCCATCAAGCGGGCGTCCAGGCTCGCATCCGAGGAATCTGCAAGTTGCTCCTCGAGGCTCTCTATGTCGCTCAACAAATCGGCAACATACCAGTCAAGAAGATCATCTTCCATGTCAACAGGAGCAGGAAGTTCTTCAGTGGTAAGCCATTTTGCTTTGGTCGCATCGGTGGTCTTGTAGTCATCACCAGCGTCGTCAACGGCTCGGACAGTGAGCGAGATGTAATCCATGTTGCGCATGCCGTTCTCACGGGCGAAACTTGCTGGGCCGTTGCCGGGCAGCATCATGTATTGGGTCCATCCGGTGGAGGCCCGAGACATGTCAAGGTCGGTTTCCAAAAATCCATCACAGTTGCCAGTGAGTTCAGTGCACAGAGACCACTCGACGGTGATGACGGTGAACGTTGGGGCTGCGTCGGTCAAGAAGAAGGTCGCAGTAGGTGTTTGCGTCATGTAAGTGTCTTGCATGTCCACGTAGAGGTAGCCACTACCGTCGTTCTCCTTTGAGATGTAGAACGGAAGGGAATCAAACACAGTGACGGTGATGTCGTAGCTGTTGGTTGCATAGCCGTCGGATGTGGAAATGGTGACGGTTTGGACACCGACCTCTTCAAAGTTGAGAATGAGGTTTCCTGCGACATAATTTGCAGCACCTTGTTCGCTTGCAATCGCTGACTGAACCCAATAAGCACCTTGTGATGTATCGACGTCCGTGAGGCGGCTGTCAAGGTTGATGACCTTCTGCTTGCCCATCTTCAGCGAAAATGCCTCGATGTCTGTCAGGTCAAGACGGGGTGCGTCGTTGATCGGATTGATGCGGAGAATGATGGTCTGATCAGAAAATTGTTCGCCATCGCTCGCACGTAGCGTAACGGTGGTCTCACCGTTAACATCATCGTCGACGGCATCGAAACCAAGAGCAGAACCACGCAACTCGACATTCATGACCTCAGGATTGCTGTTGCTCATGATTTGGAGAGAAAGGGCCGAGGCGTCAACGGACTGACCAGTATCGTCCGTATCGGAGAGGTACTCGTTCAATGAAAGCACACCTGAACCGCCTTCGTCAATCACTTGAATCGGCAGACCAGCCCAGCGCGGTTGTCCGTTTTCAATGACGTTGAACAGGAGGGTCCCATATGGCAGTTCACCGGTATCGCTGTAGTCGCCACCATCGTCAATCTTGACTTCAATGCCTTTCTGGCCCAGCGGACAGCCGTTGTCGTAGGGGAACAGAACTTCCAATTCCTCAGTATCTGCATGCCATGCGACAAAATTTGGACTTGTGGAGGACACAACCAAATCACCCAAGGGCGTCTCAGGGTCCATGATGTGCCCGTCCATGCTGACCTTAGTGCTGATATCACACATGACGGACGGAATGGGGTCGGCGACCACAGTTGGACGTCCGTTGGCGAGTTCAAATCCATCGTTAAGCGTGGCCCAGGAACTCATTTGACCTCGTTCATCGACGGTGCGGGAACGCAAATCGTACTTGCCTGCCGTCATTTCCATGGATGGCGTGACAACGTATTCGCGCCCTTCTCGAGGGGTGTCTCGGAAGAGGATGTTTTCGCCGCCGGAAACGATGCTTCCGTCCCACAGGTTTTGGCCAGCAGGTGAAACTTCGACCTCAAACATCATGGATTCGATGGTGTCAACATTGTCATCAGCATCCCCCTTGGCCAAAACCCTCAGGTAGTCGCCTCGATCGATCACATCAGAATCAAGGACTTCGAGGTTCTTGACAACGGGTGGGCGATCATGGTCAAGTTGTATTTCGGCCACGTTGTTCGTACCGCTCATATCGCCGGTCAGTCCAGTCAATCTGGCTCCGAAGTTGGTGGACCAAGCGTTGGAAGGGAGTGAAGAAGTGTCGAAGGTTGCAGAGGCGGTCAAGAATGACGACCCAGGTGCGACGTTGAGCGAGGGAAGGGTCGTGCTGTCAATGACCGTTGTCGTGGCTCCGTTCTTGTAGTAAAATTCGATGGAGCCCCCATCGACATAATCGAGGTCGCCCGTGTTCTTGACGTCGGCTTGAAGCGACACGACATCGCCCCGTACATAGGACGGAGTGCCTTGATCGTTGGTTGCTTGAAGGCCTGAAACACCGATGTCCATCTTTGGGCCCATGGTGGAATCAATGGCGTGATAGACGTGAGGTGAACTGCCACCGACAGAAACTTGGTTACCGGCCATAAGGACGCCGACTACAATCGCCTTGCTGATGCCGCCTGGAACGACTGATGTGGGGACACTGGTCCACGATTCGGTCGTATCGGCGTTGGCGACCGTTACGCTGTGGAAGGCAGAACCGGATCCACCACTCTTGGACTTGTAGGTGTCTCCTGCGGTCAACCAAGCCATCCAGCAGTTGTATCCGTGTGGAATGCCAGAAGAGTAGGAGTATCCAGTACAATCCTTGTCAACCAAGGCTGCATAGAGTTTCATGTTGGATGCAGGAGAGCCCGATCCAGTGTATTTGTACGAGATGCTGATGTCGTAATTGCCCCCGTTTTGGGAAATGGCAGCAGACATGCCGTAATCGTTGACGGTGCTGTGCATTCCACCGCCGGTTGAAAACATGGTGTCGTAGGTGGTGTATTGGTTGTTGGCCCCGCCTTGGTTTTTATCGGTTCGATCGCCGAAGTATGCGTCGGGAGCACCGCCGGTCGACCATGCCCAGTTGTAGGGGGAGACGCCACCTGCACGCGCCGTGTTGGTCTGACCGAATGAAGCAGACATGTAAGTCACATAGACATACTCGTCAGGATGGTTTTGCTTGATGGAGTGGTGGGCGTCAGAACCGCCACCGGTTTTGGAACAGTGACCACAGTTGTCGGAGGAGATGTATTGTCCAAAGACAACGTGTCCTGGGCTGGTCGCCTGGGAGCTTTGCATGATGGTTGGTTCGTCCTCGAGAACTTCAGGAGATGGCTGATAAAGTTCAGCCATCATGCCGGATGCAAGGCTGCCAAGGAAAATGGCGACCGTAAAGAGAGCGATGCTGCGGGCTGCGTGGTTCATATTAATAGCACAACTTGGACAGTATATGAAACACTCGCTCTTACGACAGGGACAAGTCTTTGCAACTGCCTCGCAGCATGCCGGTAATAAAGGAATCAAGAAGTTTAACATTTGTGAGGCATTGGGTGGTTTGTGAGCGGAAGCAAGTGGGCTGTTTTAGCCGAGGAAAACGGCAAGACCTTTGTTGTCGAGTTGCTCGATTCACCACAAAAAGTGAAGGGCCTTGGTGTCTTTCATGCTGTGGAACTCCTCAGGGATGTTCCTCTTGGCGGCACTGTTATTATCGGCCAGAAGGAGTTGATTGTGCTGCCGCCTCGAGTGCCCGAACTCAGCAAGGGAATGCTTCGCAGGGCACAGACAATTGGAAGCAAAGATGCAGGATTCTTCCTAGCGCGATTGGGTTGTGGGCCTGGCGATGTGATCCTCGAAGCCGGTATCGGGAGTGCTGGCCTCTCAATGTACATTGCACGGACCCTCGGCGACACGGGACTGCACATCACCGTTGAACCTCGAAGCGAGCATGCTGATGTTGCCATGGAAAACATCCGTCGTGCAAAAGAAAGCTGGCCAGCCTACCCCGAACACCACCACATCGAGGGTCGAATTGAAGACTCCATTGAAGAAATCCAGCACGTCGCTCCTAGCGTGGACGCCGTGGTGCTTGATCTTCCAGACCATCCCCCCGCCATTGAGGCCGTCGCTCCGCTGCTCAAGTCAGGGGCTCGTCTTGCTTGTTATTGCCCTGTGACATCTCAATTGGAACGTGCTTGGGAGGCGTGTGAGGCCTCTGGGCTCACCGTTGAGTGGGCTGGAGAGTTGATGGAACGCGAGTGGGGCCGAGCATCCAAAGGAGGCATGCGCCCGGTCAACGGACCGTTTGGCCACACCGCCTTTTTGCTGGTAGCCCAACAGCGATGATCACTCAATTACTCGGATTTTATTATCGCATTGAGGGCAAGTGAATCGGAAGGGAGGCGTGCTCCCGCGTGGAACGCCAAGCCGAGCGTCACACGTGGGGCAATTGACTTTGCTTTCCCCATCCATGCGGCATTCGTTGTAGCCGAGTTCTTCTTGTTCCTCTTCTTCCTCTTGGTCATCCTCTGAGGAGGCTTCATCGTACACCTTGTCCACGTCATCTGAGTCATTGCGTCGGCGCAAAACCATGATCGCCAAGGCAGCGATCAACCAACCTGCACCCATGACGCCAAGGGTTGCGGGTTGGCTCACCGATAAGCCCAATGGAAGCGATAGCCCGTTGGGAGGGAGAGCAGGGCCCTCGACGGAAACGATGAGGGGAAGGGACTGGTCTGAAGTGAGCACACCGCCGCCAGACGAGGTCGCTCGGACAACCACCTCAGAGGTGGCCGTTCGGGCGGTGTTCGAAATGATGGTCAATTTGAATTCGATGCTTGACCCAGGCGTCAACGTGTAGTCTGAGGTGGCGGACTGGTCGCTCAGGCGAACCCATTCCAACAGCAAAACTCCCGTGTCCTGTCCGAGCACATCGAGGGTTCCAGAAACTTCGGCGTTGGCCAAATTTTGCACGGTAAGAACGGTTGATGTTGAACTGTCAACACCGAGGGAAACCGATGGTGATTCAAAGGAAAGTGCAACCAAAGAGTCTCCCGGCCAACTCGGTTCAACATCATAGAGAATTGAATATTCAACAGCAACGTTGCTTCGAATGGAGCTCACGGCACGGAAGGTGATGATGCGCTGTCCCGCAGTGGCGTCGTTGGGAACGGTGCACGACCATCCCAAGGGAGTGGATGCCAAGCCTGGAGCAAGACTGACCGTGGCGTCGAGGCCACAATCTGCACCCACTGTTGAGACTGAAAATGTATCATCGCTGTTTCCGGTGTTGGTCAAAAGCACGCTGCCATAGACGGTTTCACCCGGTCCGGCTGAGGATTTTTCTCTTAGGACGCTCAAATTGGCATTTGCTTGAACCGACTCAACGGTGATGTTGATTGAATCGGATACCGAGGGGTTGGTGGTCGAAGTGGCAGTGAGCGAATAGACAACCCCTGCTTCGGGGGCTCCAGTTCCCACTTCCCGCACATCGATTGAGATGATTTGTGTGCTTCCAGCACTCAGTTGGAACGTCGTAGGCGACACCTCGAAGGTAAACCAGTCGTTTGTGGAGGCTGCCGACCAATCGATCACGTAGACATCGGCTTGCGTCCCAAGGTTGGTAGCGTCAACCGTGATGGTGCTGAGCGTGGCTGGATTCGCTAATATTCGCTGAGAAACCGAATTCACCAGAACCTCTTCTCGGTCAACCACAACCAAATCGAACGTCCATGAGGAGGCGATGGTCCCATCACCGAACGACAAGACGACCGAGGTCGTTGAGGGCGTGGCTCCGGTTTGAGCCTCAAATGTCAAGTCCACCGAAACCGTGCTGGTGCGACTCAAGACGAACGACGTTGAACTGATGGAGGCGTCAACGCCTACGGGCAATCCGTTAATGGTTGAAAGCAGTGTCAAATTGGACGTCCCGGTGTTGGCCACATCGACCGTGATGGTGCTGGTCCCGCCTGGGGCGACGAGAACCCTATCCTCGGATGGCCCAGAGAGTGAAATCCCGTCCACTTCAAGCAAATTAATGTCGACCAAGAGCGTGGAGGTCATGCCCTCATAGGTGGATTCAAATGATTGCTGATAAATTCCTGAGAGGGATGTGTCTCCCTTCGAGTTCACGGTCCACACGCCCAATTCACCAGCAGCAACAGTGATGCCCGACGCGCTCACAAGAACGGTGTCCAAGCCTTGCGATTCAACCACGTCGAGGAAAAAGGTGGCATCGTCGCTGCCGTGATTGGTGACACGGACTTCATAGTTGGAACCAATTGAGGGAACGATGTCCACGATATTCATGGGCCCGAGGAGGCTAAAATTCACCGCTTCATCGACGTCAATGCTGATGACAAGAGCCTCCAGTACGTCCTGACTGGCCCCCGTAGCATAGATTCCCGAGAGTGTAAATTCACATTCATCGCCACTGTTAGCGCCCTCATCAATTTCCACGAGAAGGTCCACTGCATCCACTGCATCTGGGAGAAGGTTCGATGTTTGGGCCGAGACCAACGCAACTGAACAGGGTTCACCAGCGTCAACAGCAAGGTCCCATTCGAGGTCCAATTCAGCATTCCCTGTGTTGGTGACCTGGACACTCGACGGTGTGCTCTCGCCGGGCAAGAAGAGCGTGGATTGATCCAAAAAGGCAAGAGAAATATCGGGCTCGGCTTCCACTTGGACCACCAGGAGCGTGGAGGAGGTCACGTTTCCTTCCGTCGAACCCACCGTCAATCGATAGCCGTAGTATTCAGGTGCAGCGTCGGTTGGTACCGTCAGGGAAAGCGTAGCCGATTGTGAGCCCCCTGCTGGGATGTTGGAAAGTTCGTCATCTTGCCATTGAAGGTACCAACCTTGGGGAATGGTTGAACCCAAACCAAAGGCGGTGGTGCCGGACACTTCCCACGGATAGTAGGACATGCCCGCCGTTTGATTGAACACCGTATCGTCGGCTGCCTGCTGAAGTTCAAGTCTTACAGAAGCCGATAGCGAAACCGAGGCGTTGCTTCCGACGCAGGACTCTCCTGTGACGGTGGAGTGCATGACGCAGGCAGCGAGGTAGGACCCCTCAAGCGAAGGATGGCTCCCGTCGTTCGTGTATAGGTCGTAGAATAAATTCCCAGATTGGGTGGGGTCAACCCCGTTGGCTTCGACTGCATCATGAATGGTTTTGAATGCAAGACCGACCGGTGCAATCCACACTGTATTGCCGGCAGCCGTGATGTTCTCTGCATACCTTGTATAGCCTTCAGTGAGCCGTTCTTGCATGTTTGTGAAGTTTTGATTGATGTTGTTGTATTGATGCCATTGAGTACCAGATTCACCACTTCGGCGACCCCAAGTCATGAACAGAACTGTCTCGGAGCCTTCGACTTCGATCTGTTCACTCAACAACACGGAGGCGTTTTTGCTCGCCTGCCAATCCGAATCTGTCGTTGGTAGCGATGGAATCTGGCTTTGATCCTGCAAGATCGTGTAGTCCCAAGAGTTTCCTCGGAGGGTCGTGTTCCAAGAATGACCGGAGGTGTTCACGTTGGCCCAGTGTTGAGCAAGCGACATTCCTCCAGCATCTCGTGATGTGACCGATCCGTTGTAGCCGTCTGCATCCAGAACCTTGTCGACCAGCAGGGCGAGGTTGTTGGATGTGGTGTAACTGTTGCCCATCATGAGCACACTCATGGAAGGGGAGGATTGATTCCCACCCGATGAATTCCCGGTTCCGTTTTGAGTCGAATTGCCCGATGAATTGGAGGATTGATTGGCCCACCACGACGAAAGGTCTGGTTCAACTTCCACATCCAAAAGGAACGTGTCCTCCACAGAACCGAGATTGTCAACAGTGAACGTCAGGTTTGCGCTCGACCCCGCTGCCATCAGCACGGGTCCTTGGCTTCCAGTCGTCGAAGAGATGGAGGGATGATAGGATGGTGCAACCGATACCAGAACGGTGGTGGTTGAAGCAACACCGGAATCGGGTTCCGTGACCGTCAAGGTGAATGAACCGCTGTCCGACACTGTGGCCCCCTCTTGCAGTCGAACCACAACGGTGGTGTTCTTGGTCCAAGTTGGAAACACATTTTCCAAAACGCCTTCAGCAGGCAGTACTTCCCAATACGTCGCCAAAGAACCGGTGTCCGCAGTGATGTTGTAGGATTCGATGCTTGAGCCATTGTTCTCAACGCCCAGGGTCAAGTTGGTTGTTTGACCGGGCTCCATGATGAGATGCTGGACATCGGTTGACAGCAAGATGGAATCGTGGGCTGCAACCGGAGCCACCAATGGAGACAAGCTCATCAAGAGAAGGACGAGAACGCACGTGACTGCTCGAGCCGGTTGGCTGGACATGACGCTACCAAAGCGACACTGTTCAAGAGACTTCGGGCAACAGGATACGCAGAACCTGACGCTTAAGGCGGAATTTGATGCCGTGAGCCGGTTTCGTTCGGAGCAATTCAAGGCGAATCCTTCATGTCCTCTACCGTAGCCGAAGCAACATGACCACTTGGGTCCCCACCGCCTACCGCACGCACACGCTAGAGGAAATCCAAACCAATGGAGCCGACCTCGTTGATACCGAGGTAACCGTCATCGGTTTCATGGAGGCCAACCGAGGAAAAGGCGCCATCTGTTTTGTTGACCTACGAGACGGAACGGGCATGACTCAAGTGTTCCTCAAAGCCGACAATGTTGGTGATGAAGCCCTCGATATGGTCCAACGCTTGACCCGTGAATCAACGGTTCAATTCACTGGCACCGTCGCCGTCAAGCGACCTCCGAAAGTCAAGGAAGGCGAACCAACACCGCCTCCTGCTTACGAAGTCTTGGCCACATCGGCCAACCTCATCGCCCGTGCCGAGGCACCGTTGCCGCTTGGTGTAACCGACACCGTCAACGTTGAATTGGACACACGGCTTGACAACCGATTCCTAGACTTGCGAAGATCCCACGTGAATGCCATGTTCAGACTTCGAGGAAAGGTCTTGCAGTTTGGCCGAGAACATTTGATTTCCGAAGGCTTTGTTGAAACCCATACGCCCAAAATCGTAGCCACAGCCACTGAAGGAGGAACGGATTTGTTCCCTATGCAGTATTTTGAGACCCCTGCGTACCTCAACCAGTCCCCACAATTGTTCAAGCAACTCTGCATGAGCGGAGGATTGGAGCGCATTTTCGAAATCGGCCCTGCGTTCCGAGCCGAAAAGCACGACACGTACCGCCACTTGAACGAGTTCATTTCGTTTGATATCGAATGCTCATGGGCCAATGACGATGACGTCATGGGCGTGCTGGAGCGCATGCTTCACCACATCTGGAAGTCAGTGGCAGAAGAAGATGAATCAAAGCAACTGATTGCGACAATCAATGAATTCCGAGCGACTCAGGACGAAGAACCCATCGAAGTGATCGTTCCTGAACTTCCCTTCCCTCGCCTTGAGTATTGTGATGCCATCCGAATCATCAAGGAAAAAGGAGGAACCATCGAATGGGGCGACGACATTGACGCTGAAAATTCGGATTTGTTAGCCGAAGACCTTCCTCAGTTCTACTTCCTGCCGCGTTGGCCAATGTCCCTCAAACCGTTCTACATTCACCATGTGGAAGGCGAGATGGGCAGCACCGGCGCACAACTCTCCCGAGGCTTTGACCTCAACTTTGGCAGGGATGAAATGACCTCAGGAGGACAGCGGGAGCACCGGATTGATATGCTCGTCGACAACCTACGGACGATGGATTTGGATCCAGAAGAATTCGAATTCTACGTCGCTGGATTCCGCCATGGCGTGCCTCCACACGCTGGCTGGGGACTCGGTGTTGAGCGGATCTTGATGAAACTCACAGGAGCCAAGAATGTTCGCGAAACCGTTCTGTTCCCAAGAGACCGTCGCCGAATTTGCCCTTGAGCACTGCGAAAAACTCAGGCGAACAGCAAGACGTAGCCGATGCCAAAGACGACCACATCGCACATGGCGTGCGTGATGTAAGGGATCCAGATGCTGCGGTAGCGCACATATTGCCAACTGAAGGCCACGCCTCCTACGAAGAGGCCAAGGCTAGCGAGAAGGTTAGCACTCATCGAGAAGCCCAAGAACCAAAGCGCAATGGTATGATGGAGCACAAAGAAACCCGCTGAAACCAGAATGGCCGTCCATCCTTGCCCAAACACTGCTTCACCTTTTTCGACGATGAACCATCGGAAAACATACTCTTCGAGGACTGAATTGCCTACCGTCCAGAAGATGGCTGCAGCAATGTAGGTGTTGACATTGGTCAAACCAAAGGGCTCCAGTGTGGCCAGGAAGGCCTCGCGGTCAACCCTTGTTTCACCAACCAAAAACCACGCCGCCACCATGACGAATGAAAACAATGCACCCAAACCAAAGGCGGCCCCAACACCGCCCTGCTTGACTGGCGACCACGACCATGGTTTTCCGTCCATCTTCAAGTGCCACCACAAAGGAAGGCCGAGCATCCATCCTTTGGAAACCACCCAGGCCATTTGGCCAAAGAGGCCTTCACCTGTGCCAAACGAGGCGAAAATGGAGGCGGTTGGCGCCAATCCAACGAGAATTAGAGCCACCAATGCAAGACGGTCTCGAGGCGATTCATCGCTCAACTCCAACCCTCACCCAAATCAGCCCATTCATCGCTCGCCGATGCGGGTGGCTCATCTTGGACCGCTTCGCTTTCAAGTTCAACACCAAGCGACGCTGCCGGGGATTCCACATTGATGGCGCTTGTGGACTCGACCCCTGGAAGAGGTGCATCGGGCACTGGAGGAGGACGTTCCTGAACGGGCATTGGAGTCATGACAGGATCAGGGGGGAGAGAAACCAAAGCAGGCGCCAACGGCTGTTGAAAGGCTTGAACGGGCGGTGGAGCCATGGGTTTCAGGGTATCAACAGGAGCGTCGAACATGGCAGCAATCAAAGCATCGGGTTCGTTTTGGTTTCGCCGGTTGATGAAAAGGCCACCTGCAGCGACCAAACCTAAGATGACCAAGCACCAGACGGCGACCCCCAGCCAGGAACTGAACGATGAAGCATTTGGGAAAGCATCGTACGCATTGGCAATACCATCACCATCTGTATCGTAGATGGCGTTGGGGTCCTTGGGAAACAAATCACGTTGATCACCCACCCCGTCTCCATCGGAGTCTTTCCACTCACTGGCGTCGTTTGGGAAGGCGTCTGCACCATCAGGAACGCCATCAAAATCAGTATCTGAGCATTCTGTTGGGTCGTCCGGATAGAGGTCAATATTGTCCCCACAACCATCGCCGTCACCGTCCGACCATTCGCTTGCATCAAGCGGGAACTTGTCCGCATTGTCGCCGACCCCATCACCGTCTGTATCGTCCCATTCTGTTCCATCCGACGGGAAAACATCACGATTGTCGCCGTACGTATCGTTATCGGCATCGGCCCAGTCAAGGGGGTCTTCGGGGAAGCGATCGGCGTTATCGCCGACGCCGTCGCTGTCCGTATCGAACCATTCCGAGCTGTCGCGGGGGAAGGCATCGTTGGTGTTGGCGTATCCATCTCCGTCTCGGTCGGGACAGCCAGGAGGAGAACTCGAGGTCCCAAATTCAAGTTGGCACTGGTCGCTGTTATCGCCGAAACCATCTCCGTCAAGGTCGCTCCACTCGCTGGGGTCAGCAGGGAAGGCATCGCCCTCATCACCATACCCGTCTTCATCGGTATCCCGGCATTCCGAAGGGTCGAACGGGAAGAGGTCACCGTTGTCCCCACAGCCGTCGTTGTCTGTATCGTTCCATTCAGCAGCATCGAGGGGAAACGCATCGTCACCATCCAACCATGAATCATCGTCGGTGTCACGGTCTCGAGGGTCGGTTCCTAACGAGGACTCATCGACATCATCCAAACCATCGCCATCCGTGTCGAGGTCTTCCCCATCGGCGCATCCATCTTCGTCAAGATCGCCTGCATGCGGGCCAAACAATCCTTGCGGACATGCGTCAGCTTGGTCAAAGACGCCATCGTTATCGTCGTCGGTGTCCTCATCATTCGAGCATCCGTCGCCGTCATGATCGAGCAAATTGGGGCTGTTAGGGCAAGGGTCCAGAGCATCGCTCAAACCATCCCCGTCCGAGTCGCGTTGTTCAGCAGCACACCCGTGCTCATCAACGATGGCTCCTAAGGCAGTTGCAGGGCAGTGGTCGTTGTTGTTTTTGACTCCGTCGTTGTCATCATCCCGCTGCGACCAAGCGCAACCTGCAGCATCTGACTGTTCGTTGTTTGGCGTCCACGCACAGGCATCCATGGCATTGACAACACCGTCGCCATCACGGTCTGATTCCCCCACAGCCTCGACCGCAAATCGGGCGATGATCTCGTGCATCACCCTCGTGGGGTGGGCTTTGTCGAAAAACACGTATTCATCGAAGTTTGCAGCGATGGAACTGGCGCTGTTGCAGATTGGAAGAGGAAGAAGGGTGCTGCCTCCGGTGCATGCCGCATCCTGCACGTTGGTCAGTCCGAGGGAACCCTTGTTGAGGGTGATGTCTCCAAAGATGGTCCAGGCGTCAATGGTGTGAATGGTGATGCCCAACTCCACCCTTAGGTTGGCCACGACGGACGAAAGTTGGTTGTTGTAATCGATCACCTCGGAACGGATGTTCGCCTGTGCTGAAGAGGAACGGCTTTGGATTTCCGGTGTGTCCTCAAGGGGCGGCAAATTTGGAACGATCAGCGTGCGTGCTCCTGCGCCAGCAAGTTGGCGGATGTGAGCCTCCATGTTGCTAGCAATGGTATCGGCATTCGCCGTACCGTAGAGGAAATCATTGCCCCCCGCCCATAGGCTCACGACAGCGGTGCTTGGGATGGTGGCTTGAACGTTGGAAAGGTAATTCGAAATTTGTGTACCCACATTAGGAATCAAGAGGTAGGCGTACCCGCCCCCTGTTTGCGCCCCACCAAAAGCCCGGTTTGCTCCAGTGCTGGCAGCCCCTGAACCGATGGAACTGCTCAGTCCGTACGCATCGTACATCGGGCCCAACCACACCTCTCCGTTGGAAAACCGACCTTGCCAATACGGTGGAACGTCGGGCGTGTTCAGGATTGAGGCTTTTGCGTTGCCCATATCGGAGAGCGAATCTCCGAACGACAGGAGTTGAGTTGCTTGCGCCATCTTGACTTGCTCAAACACAACAAATCCAACCGAGCGTTGCCCCAGCAAACCGTCA
>Ga0315330_10001982_pt1 | contig 13965 bp, 12 predicted proteins | sample M140m34915metaG_FD_203453 | JGI IMG/M metagenome (GOLD analysis project Ga0315330, IMG submission 203453) | Ammonia-oxidizing marine archaeal communities from Monterey Bay, California, United States - M1 40m 34915 | ecosystem: Environmental > Aquatic > Marine > Intertidal zone | place: USA...
CCCGCCCCGCCGCCCCCGCCCCCGCCTCCGCCCTCCCGCCCCCCCGCCGCGCCGCCTCCGCCCTCCCGGCCCCCCTCCCCGCCGCCCCCGTCGCACCCTCCGCTCCCGCCCCCACCCCCGCCTCCTCCGCCGCCCTCCCCGCCGTCGCCGCCGCCGCCCTCGCCGCCCCCGCCCGCGTCGCCGCCGCTCTCTCCCGCATCGATCCCGTCTCCTCCCGCCTCGCCGCCCCGCTCCCCCCCGCGCGCGCCGCCCTCGTCCCCGCCGTCCCCACCGGTCCCTCTCTCCCCACCCCCGCCACCTTCCCCACCTCCCCAACCGCCTCCGCCTTCGTCGCCCCCTCCACCTCCCGCGGCGCCGCCGCCCCCGCCCACCATCATGCTCACCTTCCGAGGCTTATACCGCATCTGCGTGCCCACCGTCGTCACGTACGTACCCTTCCCGTCCTTCACCGCCAACAGCGGCGCCGCGTGTCTCAATGCCGTCTACATCTCGCAGAGCCAATTCAAGCTCGTGCCGGTTGGATATCCGGACCTTTGCGTGCAGGCTTCACCGGAAGGGCTCGTCGTGACGCCCTGCGATGAACCCTGGGCGACCGGCTCGGGGATCGCGTGGGACGCGACGGCGTTCGGGCGGAGGCGGCGGCAGATGCGAAAGATGCTCCTCTCGGCGGAGGAACAGGCAATCTTCCTCGGCCTTCGCACCGCCCCTGGGATTGCCATCTCCGATGGGAATGGGCAATGCCTCACGCCGATTTTCGAGGACGGGGTGGTGGTCGGATTCGGCGTCGCGCCCTGTGGCGAAATCGAGCAGGAAGAGTTCACCCTCGACGACGCGCCCTTCCCCTCCCCGCCCCCCCTCGCGCCGTCGCCGTCGAATCCGCCGGGCATACCCAGAGGAGAGCCCCAGGCACCGCCTCCGCCGCCGGCCTTGCCCGACCCGTCTCCGCCGCCTCCGATGGATCCGCCCCCGCCTCCGCTGCCGCGCAGGCCGCCTCCGCCCCCGTCGACGCCCCCGGCGTCGCCCCCGGCGCCGCCGCCGCCCTCCCTCCCGCCCTCCCCGCCGCCGCCCTCCGCGCCCCAGAGGAAGAAGGACGCGCCGCCCCCGCCCCCCAGTCCTGGCCAACCGCCGCGACCCGCCGCCCCCCCGCCGTCCCCACCTCCATTGCGCATGAGCATGGTTCACCAAGACTCCGACGGAGTCACGCATCACGTCTGCGTCACGACGCTGGAAACAAAAACCTTCCTTCCATATTTGACGAGCGACACGGCCGTGGGGTGCCTCGAGATTGTTCTCGTCGACGCCACCGAAACCGCCGAGCTGACTTTCGCGATCTCCGTCATCAATGCGCCGGAAACATGCCTTCGGATCGCCCCCGACGCGTCTGCGATCAGTTTCGGATTCGAGCTGGAGGCGTGCACGTCGTCGCCACGGTGGCAGGTCCACAACTTCAACGCGACCGCGCTCCTCGCGTCTCCTTCGCCCTTTCCCAGCCAGTTTGCAATCGCTTCGCGCGACGTCTCGACGCTGTGTCTCGTCGGCCTTCTCACCAACCGCTTCGAGATCTCCGAGTGCACACTCTCCAGGTCGCTCCAGTCCGAGCTGTTCTACGTCACGGACACGGACGCCCCCTTCCCACCTCCGCCGTCTCCGCCGCCGCCGCCGCCCGAGTCCCCGCCGCCCCCGCCGCCCTCCGCGCCCCAGAAGTCGGACAGCCCCCCGCCGCCGTCGCCGCCGCCGCCTCCCTCCACTCCCCCCTCGTCGCTGCCCGCGTGGCACACGACCACGTTCGCCGTCGGCGTCTCCCTGGCCGCGATCCTGGCGATCCTCCTGGTCGTTCGACTGTCCGCGTAAAAAACAAAAAAACAAAAACAACTCCGTCGGCAAACCGAAAAACACCCAAAAAAAGGAAACTTGATTTTTTACTTTAGGAGGAAGAAATCCGCAAGCGTCGCAGCCGTCCCACGAGCAGTATGCGCGCTGCTCCGCTGCGCGCCTCGACTGCACTGCTGTTGGTCGTCATGCTCGTCCCTCAGGCACGCTCGCAGTCAGCCCTCCTCGAGCACTGGCGCAATCACCCGCCAAGCCGTTCGAGCAAGGTGCCCGCGTGGGCCGAGCAGCTCGAGGCGTCTGCCCCCATTCAAGCTCTCATTCGGAGCGCTGCGCTCAACTGCCCATGTGCCGCTGCTGCCACCGCCGGCACCAGTGGCTGCTCATGCGAGCCACTGCAGGCCACGGTCACCCGCGTGCTCTCCGTGCTTGCGCATAATGGCATCTGCGCGATCAATCGTTCGTCAGAAAAGCACGCGTTCGTCCCGTCACCGGGCACGTTCAACAGCGTGGGCTTGGTTCTTCGGCCGCATGAGTGGATGCGCACACGATTCTGGCGGCACTTCCTCGCGCCGATCCGCGCCGCCCTCGATGCCCATGGCATCCGCGCGCCAAGCGACCACGTGTACCAGTTTGGCGTCTTCCAGGGCGCGACGGTGCCCGAGCTGATCGAGCTGACAAACACGTCACGCTTCTTTGGCTTTGACAGTTGGGAGGGGCTGCCACCCCACGAGGAGACTACGATGTGGAGGGGTGGCGCGTTCAGCATCGGCGGCGATCGTGGGCGCAGCATCCTCCTCAAAAAGCTCAACAAGTTCAACCCGGGAGTGATCGATCTGATCAATGGCTTCTACGACAAGTCTCTCACCAAGACGCTCCCTGCAGAGCACGGCATGCGGCCGGCACGGTACATCGACATCGACTGCGATCTGCACAGCTCGACTGCAACGGCGCTCGACTGGCTCTTTGAGCACAAGCTGGCGGTGCCAGGGACTCTTGTGGGGTACGACGACTGGTGGGCTCTGCCGTGCCGCTCGGGCGCCGACCCGCTCGCGACGAAGAGCGGCGCCATCTCCGATCCGACCAAGAGCGGAGAGGGCAAGGCGCACTTCGAGATCACGGCCAAGTATGGCGTGCGCTGGCAGTGCGTCTGGGGACCATGCATGCCGACAGGCGCGGCTGGCGTGCCTCTCGGATTGGAAGCGGTCTACCACGGCATGGCCGGAGCCGCGTCGCCGCATGGGGGCGCCAAGCTGCGCCATCACAAGTGCGAGTCGAAACTGGCGTGGTCTCCCATCTTTCTGATCGAGGCCGTTGGGAGTGAGTCACCCGACCCGGGGTATGGCATCACCACCGAGCAGCAGATCTGCGCGGCGAGGACGCAGATAGAGAACTGCGCGCCGTGCCCCAGTAAGACCCCGTAAAGACGTGTGGCGATTTGTGTGTCGACCTGGGTGTCGACGCCAAAAAAACCCAAAAAAAGAAAACTTGATTTTTTTACTTCGGAAAGCGACAGCGGGCAAGATTATTTGGCATCATCGCCGGCCCAGTCTTGGCGAGCGCGACACGCGAGCAATGATACGGCCGAACGAGTTTTCCCAAACTGGAAGAGAAAGGGCATGCACTGCTGTACGCTACAGTCCGCTTGCATTGACGTGCACCCAAACCCCGACGTATGGAGACAATGGAGAGGTGAGATACCTCGCCGTCGTATGCAGAGGCCATTCACACTACACGTGGCGAGAGAAAGCGAGGCCGAGTTGAAGTGTATGCTACCACGTATAAAGGAACCGCTCAACCCAACTCAGTTGCGTCATCTTGAAAAGGATGTCGTTTCAATGAACGTCACAGACATGCTCCAACGACGGTGGGGAGGAAAGAGCTTGACGATGCTATGGCCACTGTGGGAGAACGGATACGGGGATGTGCTAGCCGACACGCTCTTGCCCCTAGCGGACCTTTCCCGTAGGCACATGATTACAAACGACCCGATTGCCGTGTCGGGCATAGAAAACAACAACATCATAGAGCAGCTTCGCTCCTTTTACCCGGGTCGCATGTGTGCGAGCGAGCGGGTGATGGACGGCCAGAAGTGGGAGCGTTGCCAAAGCGCTTGCTTCTCCGAGATCCGTGTATGCCATATCTCACATCGTGACGTGCACGAAGCCTGGGAGACGAGAGCATTCGTAGACACGGCCATGGGATGGCGAAATCGTTTGACAGAACGGGCAGCATGGCAAGAAATGAGCAAAGTGCGTGTTGTGTTTGTTTCACGTCAGCCTCATGGGGCGCATCATCGTAGAATCATGAATGAAGATAGTCTGTTAAAATCCTGCAATGCAGCAACGTTTCATGACACACGCTTGGTATGTTCGCTCGTGTCAGCAGGGATGCAAATGGGAAAAAAAGTCAATTTGTTGCAGACTGCGGATGTGATGGTCAGCGGCTGGGGAGGTGATACGATCCATGCGTTACACCTACGCAGGAATGCCGCCGTCATCGAAATTGTGAATGAGCTTTTTGCAACGGAAGGACCACAGTCGTGGGTGAGGCAGCACAAAAGGTGGATAACACGTTCTCTCGGCCAGGATGCATCAAACGGGAAGATCACATACCACAGTTTGAGAAATGCATTTAACAACACCATTATTGGCTTCGAAGAACACGCTTGTTTGCAAAGGGCGCAAAAGAAGAGCACTGCAAAGTGGCAATGTGTTTGGAACGCTGACATGTTTGTGGACTGGAATGCTTTGCGGAAGTCGATCTGTGCAATTGCTCAGAAAAAAATTGGCGTGGGCGTCGTTAGGCGTTGAGTGGCGTTGCCACCGGTGCATGTATTCGATCAGGTGAGATGTGTCGAAGGGCTGCTTCGTTTTATTGCCTCTTGGCATACTCTCCCTTGCCCTTGCCTCGTCGCAGCCCTCCTAGCAGTGAGCAGTGAAGCGTGCGGTGCCTGGCCTGCTCGCATGGCTGGATGGCTGGAGCGCGCGCAGATCAGCAACGGGGCGTATGGCCCAAACGGCGCGGCGCGCCGCCGCGACCGCGAGGCGTACGAGGCGGACGGGTTCTGAGGTTCTGAGAAAAGAGAAAAGAAAATTTGGGTTTGGTCGGTAGACTGTAGAATTTAAGGACGTGTGTGACCTGTTGCAAACCCCATACTGCGGACTACTGCAACGCTATCCAAAAAACGAGGATCCCTTGTTGGCGTCCTGCGGTGCACGCATGCGTTTCATGTCGATGGACACCGACCGCGTCTTGCGAAAGTAAGCGGAGTGGAGGTCGATGCGGTGGAGCGTCTCGGTGACGCCATGGTCGGCCTTGAAGTCCTTCCAAAATCGCATGACTTGGGAGTGCGACATGACGTCGTCGAAGATGACGTAGCCGCCGACCGGCACACGCTCGTAGAGGTAGTACATTGCATCTTGGTACGAGTCGTAAAAGTTGCCGTCGACGCGAAGCACGGCGATGGCGCCCGTCTCTCGTTTCGCAAAGGCGGGAATGGAGTCCTTAAAGAGGCCTTGGTGGAATCCCACGCGATCGAGATCGATGCCCGCGCGGCGGAAGTTGTCCATCACGCTCGCCTTCGAGTTCATCAAGAAATCAGCGTTGCCGCCATAGCCGACAAGACGCTCAAAGGCATCAAAGACCTCCACTCGCCGGTCCGCTTCCCCGAGCATGTCCAGCAGTCGACGCGCAAAGATACAGACGCCCCCCCGCCAAACGCCAAGCTCGACGAACGCGCCGCCAACCTTGTCGTCTACCACCGCCTTGAGAAGGCTGGCCACATTCATCACACGCACAATGCCGACCATCGTCGTGCCCGAGCACGGCCAGTCGTTGCCACACAGACGGTTCCGTGGTTTGAAGGGCTTGAACGGCGACGTTCGCGAGGCGGAGCAGTCGTCCATGCTGGGAATCCCTGTAACGTTCTTCGCGAGGTCCGCCACAACGGGCCAAAGGGCGGCCCGTTCTGTTCCGCAGAGGAGGTTTCGGGCGGCGTTGTTGACGCTCGTGTGCAACGTCGCCACGTCCATCGCGCTGCTCCGGTCCTTCACGCACCACGTCGTCGCATTGTCGACTTCGGTCGAGAACCAGCAAGCCATCATCAGCGGCATAAAGGCAAGCATCCGAGCTGCGCGTCGGGCGGCGGCGGCGGCGACTGCGACTGCGACTGCGACGCTCGCTTCTCTCAAATTTGACTCACGTCGCTCACCGGCTCCCCGCGCGCATGTGCACAACGGCAGGGCAAGACCCCGTAGAGACGTGTGGCGATTTGTGTGTCGACCTGGGTGTCGACGCCAAAAAAACCCAAAAAAAGAAAACTTGATTTTTTTTTACTTTAGAAAGAAGAAATCCGCACGTTCCGGAGACCGCGTCCCGAGAGCGATGCCGTTCGGCGCCGCCTACATCCCCGCCTCGCGAAATCTCGAGCACATCGATGCGCCCGCGCCGGGCGGCAGCTCGAGCTCCTTGGAGAGAAGCGCGGCGATCAACACGATCAACATCGAGAGTGCCTCCGGCGGAGCGGCGAAGGATCTTTGCAATATTTGCGAAACCCTTCGACAAAAATTAGACAAGTTGAGCGTCTTTTCCTTCTTCAGCCTCGGATCAGTAGGTTCGGCGATGAGTTTCGCCTCCGTCGCCTCGGTGTTTGGCCTCCTCGCGCTCGTGTCGTCCACTTCCATCGCGAGCGTCGCATCGGTGAACTCCATCGCATCGATAGCGAGCGTGAATTCGGTGCTGAGCATCGGCTGCGTGAACGAGTTTCTCAAGAACTGTTTCGCGTAAGACGGCGGCGGCGGTATCTCAGCGAGGTGTCCTCCGGGGACACGCTTTGATGGTCGGGATCGTCTTTGGCGCGGCGGCCGTGGGGTCGGCTTTGTTCGCAATGATCGCGGTCCTGCTCGCCTGACGGTCTCTTCCTCCCCCCCTTCCTCTCCCTTGAGACATCATCATTTTAGTCAAAGAGGATTTGATATGGCGCGAGCTTGTACACCGCTTCGATGATTCGATTTTCGCTCTGAGTCTCCGAAATCAACAAATCCAATTTTGCCTTGGTGAAGGTCGGGGTTTCGAGATCGCTAAAAAGCGATAACATCTTGGTCGAGATATCATTGAGAGCTTGCTTGACGACGAAGAGATTGTCATAAAATGTTCTCGATGAAGATTCGAAAATCGTTTCGGCAGGTAAGACGGTGTTTTCGTTTTCGTCATAGCTGTATTTACTGGAGTCGCGGATGATATCGTACGTGTCGAAGGCACGGGAGGCGGTGTCGTAAGTGTCGTACGTTGGGTCATACTCGAAGCCGCTGCCGTACAACTCCGCGTCCCACATTTTCTGAGGGAAGAAGATCGTGGTGAGATCGCCGGAGTACGCGTTTGTGCATACGAACAGCAGCGTAAGAAGAGCAGTCGTCGCCATTGTGCTTTGTGTTTATATATGTTTGGTGTAGCCTTTACACAGCAGCAAGCGCGTCCTTTTTCCCATAAACCACAACAAAAAACCACTTCTCTAATTTGACTTTTTGGGGACCCCCTCGCAGAGAAATCGGTTTGCGCTGCTCGCCGCGACGCCCACACGAACAACACACACCACGCGGCGCCGACCGAACCCCCTCGCTCCTTCTCCCCCCCCCCACCCCCACCCCCACCCCACCCACACACCCACCCCACCTCCCATCCCTCTCCTCCCTCCCACCCCCACGCCCGCCTCCTCTTTCAAAGGACGACGGCGAAGGGCGGCGCGCGCTTCGCCATCGCGTGCAGGTCGGGATACTGATTGGAAGGCGGGAGGTGCTCCTCAGTGAGGACGCCCGCCCGCGCCAACTCGCGCATCTTGAGAAAATGGTTCGCGCCGTGCACCTGTCCGAACGAGGTCGTGCGCCCGATCGTCGCGAGCGGATAGCCGCGCCGGAGGAGCGCCACAAAGCTGCGTTTGAGAAGCGCGTTCGACGAAATGGATCGCTGAACATCCATCGAGAGATAGAGCCCCTTTTCCACGGCCCACACGAGGAAGTCGTCGAAGCCGTAGCGCGCGGCGGCCGCCGCGATCGCGACGTCCCAACCCTTCGCCTCCTTGACGACCTTGATCGCGAACTCTGTGCGGGAAGATCGCTCGGAACTCGTCAGATGGCAGTGGACGACGAAGGCATGCTTCAGCTTCGCGACGAGCTTGGAGAGGAAGGCCTCTCGGTACGAGCAGTCGAACCCGTAGGAGGAGTGGTGTTTGTTATTCTCCTTGTCGCCATCGAGCTCCTCGAGCTTCCCTAAGAGGAACGCGAGCTTGGTCTCGCTCGCGGACCGGACCAGCGCGGCCGCGCAGCGGTCCGAAGACAGCGGGTTGTAGAAGCCATTCGACACGAACGCGACCGGCAAGGACGCGAACGCGTCCTGCATGAAGCGCGTCTTCGAGTCGAACGACGAAGACGGCGGGCGAAAAAAGGCGTCGGGGGCGAGCAGCAGAGCGTCCTCGTCGATGCGCGCGGGGCGAAACCGAAACGAAGGCGGGCGGCCGACACTCTCGCTTGCGACGGCGCAAGCGAGGTCAAAGGAGAGAAAGCCCAGCTTTTTCTTGGCGGAGACGGCGCTCGGCGTCGACATCTTCTCGACGATCTGGGTGATGGTATCGCGGTGCCGCTCGAACTCGATCACCTCGCACGACATGGCCGGGTCGGGCAAAAAGTGCGAAAAGTCGATCTGCTCGCTGTGCCGCTCGAAGAGGGCCAGCGCAAAGTCCGAGTTGGTGAAGAGCAGCGCCCTGCACGATGAAATGTTGAGTTTCATCGCGTCGACGTCGATGCGGAAATCGATGGCGCCGCGGTGAGAGAGCAAGAGGCAGAGGTCGTCCGCTTGCGACATGCAGCTCGGCTCCATCGCCAGAAAGGTGTTGACGGCGTCGAGACCGTGGTCGTCGAGGGTGGACTGCGTGTATCGCCCCGCGTTGAAATAGAAGGCGATCAGGCCCTCGACCACGTCGCGCGCGCTCTTGTAGAAGGAGGACTTCTTCTCCTTGACGACCACCTTGCACGCAATCTTGATCAACATGCGGGGCATGGCCGACTCACCGGCTGCGACGATCTTATCGGCGCACGCGCGCATCACCTCGATGTTGGCGCCATCGACCGCCCCTAGGCAAACGCTGTAGAGCGCGGCCTTGTAATTGGTGTTGCTGTTGCCCACGGTCGCGGAGACGATCAGCAGATCGAGCGCGTTGAGGAGATACGGCGTGACGAGCTCGCCCGGATTGCGCGCGGCCGCCGTCAGAAACTCGACGGACGCCTTCTCCGGGAGCGGCGTGAGCTTCTTCGCATCGAGATAGCGGAGGTTGCCCGCCTTGAGGGCCGCGCGCTTCGACTCGTTCTCGAAGAAGGCATCGCCCATCACGCCCCTCCAGTAGGCAACCTCGCCGTCGTCGACGACGCCGGAGACCATCTCCCTTTGCAGGCTCTTCAGGATCGCGCGAAACGAGACGCTGAAGCGCTTCTTCTCGAACTTCCAAAAGGACGCGATTTCGGCGTGGAGCCTTGCGCAGACGAGGCGGAGAGCGCTGCGCTCCGCGGTGCCGAGCCCCGCCGAGCCCAGGAAGTGGCGCACCTCGTCGTCGGAAAGCAGGTCGAAGGGCGCGAAGGGCGCGAAGGGCGCGAAGGGCGCGACCGGCGCGACCGGCGCGACCGACGCGAAGGGCGCGTCGGGCGGCGTCTGCGACATTTTGCGTTGCTCGCACCCGATCGGCCCCCGGCACTCACGGCGGCGGCGCCTCTCCTCCGCGCCGCCCCTTTTTTCATTTCCCACCGAGAAAGGGCGGCTTGAGCGATGGGGTCCTCCTTCAGTGTCTCCGAGGAAAGAGGAAGGGGAGGAATCTCGATGCGAAGAAGCTCACGCCACATCATAATGCATGATCCACAACTCGGAGGCTACTTAGAACCCCGCGAAACCTATCGAATTCGAGACAACCATTTCGGGCCTCGCAATACCCACAGGCCCGACGCCTTCCCCGCCCTCCTCGCCAACAGAAATGCCACCCTAGGGGCGGACCTGCATGAAAGAATCCGCGGATTCCTGCAAGATGACATGAAGGATTTTTGCCAGCTCAGATTCGACATGAACGAAACCGGGACAAGCAAGATGATGCTCCTTTCGGATCGATACAACGATGGTAACGGCACGCTTAAAAAAGTGAAGAAGAAACTGTCAGAGGCGTTTCCAAACGAGATTCAGTTCACAACCCCACCCTTTCCAGACCGGAACGAGATCAGAAGAGAGTCTAGGCCGTTTCTGTTTCTCCACCCCAAAGATGAATACTCAATCCCAATCCCCATCACTGAAGACGAATTCACCGTCGAGCACGTGAGTCCCGCTTTGGGAGTCGAAATCATACTTTTTCTTAAGGACACTTATGAATCCGGGCAGATAATCGACCCATACGAGCACATGAACACCTTGCCCGATTTCCCAGTCGCGCCGGGCTTCAAAGCGTTTACAATGAATTTTCTCGTCCCCGTGACGTCCCGCCGCGGAAAACAAACGCAAACGACGTTGGAAGACGCAGTGGAGCAAAGGCGAAGACTCAACCCTCCCGACCCCGAGTCGAGGAAGAATTTGGTTCAGATCGGGTACTTCCCGAGGACTTTGGAATGACCCGCGCGCGGATCCGGTGGTCCCAGAGCGCGCGCTTCCATTTTATCCACCGCGTGCCCGTCCAGCAGTACTCTGCGTGAAACCGCACCCGCCGCGCCATGTAGTGTGCTTGCAGCGCCTTCGTGATGAATTCCACCCTGCTTCCATCACCACCCATCCTCGTTTTGCGTTGCGACAGCCTCGACGCGGCGTCGGTGGGAGGCGCCGGCACCGACTCCCTGAAGCGCCCAGCACCTTTTGTACGCGCCGCCGAGTAGCATGTTTCCGCGATTTTTTTCCGCGATTTTTCCCTTCAAAATCTCGGTAACCGGAGAAAAAAAAGTTACCGACGCTCAAAATGGACCCTTTTTCCCATACAAAAAAAAACTTGTCGTACAAATTTTTCGGTAACTTTCATCGAGGGGGTCCCAAAAATAACCTATTGCCACAGACCAACTTTTTGAAAACCTTCGGAAAAAAGTTCCGAAAATTTCAAATTTTTTTTCAGGACAGAAGAAAGTCGGCCCGGGGGGGGTCAAAAAAGTTACCGAGACCACGCTTGTACGGCGGCCCCGCTCAAATCGACGAGCTCGGGTTACCGAGTTCCACTCCCCCGCTTGCCCTCTATCAAAAGGGTGCCTTGCCCTTTCCGAGCCGCTTCGCGAGCGAAGAAAAACGGCGCTTCCTCTTGCCGGCCACCCCTTCGGCCGCCCCTTCGGCCACCACCCCTTCGGCCGCCCCTTCGGCCACCACCCCTTCGGCCGCCCCTTCGGCCGCCCCTTCGGCCGCCCCTTCGGCCGCCCCTTCGGCCGCCCCTTCGGCCTCCACCGCCGCCGCCCCGGACGGCCCGCCGCCGTCGCTCCTCATCCCTGCTTCTTTGGCCACGGACGCACCGAGCGCCTCGCTCACCTCCCTCATCTTCTCCACCACGAGACCGTCCAGCTCAATCAGATCCAGAGTCGCCGCCCACACCGTCGCCGTCTCGTAGCCGGACGTCTCCGCGAGCGAGGCGGCGTGCCGCTCCTCGCGCGTGCCCCGCTCGATGAACGTGAAGGAAACACGCTCCTCGCCGTCCTCCTGCGTGTTCCGCGACATCCGGCCCATCCGCTGCACCTCGCGATGCACCGCCGACCACCCGCGCGTGAGCTGAAAGAGCCGGTTCGCGGGAATGTCGAGCGCCGTGTCGCCGACCGGGCTCAGGCACAGCACGGTCGCCTCGCCGTCCTCGTTGCGCGAGCGGAACGCGTTTGCGATCCACACCCGCTCATCCAACCCCGTGCTCCCGCGGAAGAGGGGCAGCAGCGCGGAAGCGTCGCTCTTGGTCGACGCGAGCGCCGCCGCGACGAGGCCGTGCACGGCCTCCATCGCCTTGATCGTGTCGAAGAACACGACCACGCTCGCGCGCTCCCACACCGCGCGCAGCAAAAAGTGCAAGAACGTATGCAGCTTGGCGATCGAGAACACCGTCCTCGCGTCGCCGTCGCCCACGACGACGTCGACGCGCTTGATCTCGGGCAGCACGCCGCCCTCGACGAGGTCGGTCCGATCGACGACGAAGAACCGCTCGCCGATGAAGTCCGTCAGCTTCTGCATTCGGCCGTCGCGCCGCTCGAGCGTCGCCGACATCGCGACAACAACCGGAGTCTTGAGTCGCTCGAGGATCGTGAAAAATTTGTTCGCCGGCGCCGAGTACGCCTCGTCGAAGACGGCCAGCGTGAAGATTGGGAGCGAGAACAGAAGCCGCTTGAGAAAAAAGGTTTCCTTCGAGTTGTCCCGCTTCGACTCGTTGCAGAGGAACTGGTACGTCGCGATCGCAACGACGAAGGTCGGGTCGTACAGCTCGAACGGCGGCGTGGAGGCGTCGAGCAGGAGCACGGCCGAGTCGGGCGCGTCGAAAAACTCGAAGACTGCCTTCCTGACCTGCTCCGCAGCGATGTTTGAATTCACGACGAAGAGCACGCGCCCCCCCGTCTTCAAGATCGTGATGGACGCGAGTAGCAGCGAAAGGAGCGTCTTGCCCGACGCGCACGGCGACTGTATCAACATCGAGTGGAAGACTCCCCGCTCCTCGTCCACGAAGTGCTCGAGCGCCTCGACCTGGTGCTCGCGCGGCACGACCCCCATCTTGAGCGTAAGCGTGTTTGTGCCGCGAAACGTCGGGATCGAGGCGTCGTAGGCGAAGTTCCAGCAACGCTCCTTCATCACGTTGCGGAAGGTCGTCTTCTCGACGAAGCCGGACGAAAATTCGGCGAACTCGTCAACGACACCGGGCGTGTGCAGGTTTACGATGCTCGATTTCGAGAGCGGGTGGCGCGTTTTGATCGTGTGGCCGACCGAGGTGCAGATGCGCTGAAGCGAGGCGGAGAGCATGCGTGTTTTGCGTTCCTTTCCGCGGGCCGGGAAGAATCGAACAAAAAATATAAAAAATTAGGAAGCCACGGAACCGAGCACGTCGCTCAATATGCCACTCTTCTTCAGATGGAACATGCCGGCGCCCTGGATGAGCGCCCACGCAAGATCTCGCTCAGGGGAGTCTGAGACACCCACTCCGCTCTTCCAATGCTTTTTGTGGAGGCGGCGAAGAGCGTCGTCGTAGCGGCCCGCCTCCGCCTCCTTCGATGTCGCCCTCCCAAACCCCTTCAGCTCCAGCAGCTGGAAATGATGGCTGACCATCTCCACCGCGGTGGCCGCCATCACCACGTTCGATCGCATCGACACGGTGCTCTCGCGCTGCTCGTGCAAGAGCAGCATGCGCTTCATTTCGATTTCAATGTCGTCGACGTCGTCGGTCATGTCGTAGCGCTCATGGGCCTTTGATCCGACAGCCTGGCAGACGATTTCGAGCTCCGAGAGCAGCTCCCGCTTCTCTTGCCGACTACTTTCGTCGCGACTTCGTCTTCTTCTTCTCGCAGGGCTCGGTGGCGGACTCGGGCTCGTCGACCGGCTCGTCGACCGGCTCGTCGACCGGCTCGTCGACCGGCTCGTCGACTGGCTCGTCGACCGGCTCATCGACGGGTTCGAGGTCGGGCAAAGGCTCGGGCTCGTCGGCCGGCCCGGGCTCATTCAAAATTGCCTCGATGCTCTGCGACACCGACGAACCTCGCCTGCGACGTCGCTTCGGATCCTGCGTGTCGGGCGAAAACGTGACGACCCGCTTCGCTCTGGCACCCTCCTCTTTTTCGCTTTGCGGCGGGTCAATTTGACTCTCCTCCGTGCCCGCCTCGACGTCCTTCTCCGCCGCAGCGCTGGGCGGCGGCGGGTCCTGCGCTTGCTCGGGAAAAAGCTTCAGGAGCATTTGGTTCGTCGCAGCGCCGACGATCGCGGTTCCAGAAACCAGGCTGAGTAGGGGAAGGAACAAGTCTGTTGGAGAAAGCAAGTAGATCACCACCGCGACCATTGCAGAAATCGCAATTTTTATTAGGAGAGGCAGAAGCGTCATCATTGTATTTTATGGTTTGTGTGTGTTGTTTTGTCTCTAGCAACGAAAAAAATTTTTGGTTCTTTTTAGAGAGATTCGATTGA
>Ga0315330_10001983_pt1 | contig 13954 bp, 12 predicted proteins | sample M140m34915metaG_FD_203453 | JGI IMG/M metagenome (GOLD analysis project Ga0315330, IMG submission 203453) | Ammonia-oxidizing marine archaeal communities from Monterey Bay, California, United States - M1 40m 34915 | ecosystem: Environmental > Aquatic > Marine > Intertidal zone | place: USA...
TAATCTACCCGTAGCCCTTAGACCTTCATTAGATCCGCCGGTAACTAGTACCATGCTCGGGTCCACACCTTCCCTCTCTGCAATTTTTTTCTCAAGTTCAGATACTCTAGAGTAGGGGTACCTGCAAGCCTCGTCAAACGCATCTATGATAGCATTCCTTACTTTAGGAGAAGGTCCGTACGGGTTTTCGTTAGAGCTTAATTTGATTAGAGAGCCAGATTGTTTTATTGAATTGGTTTTAATGTCTAAATCTTTGCTGATCCCAGTAAGTGGCAGTGCTACTCCTGACACACCTAATAATTTCAATAAATTTCTTCTTGTAATTTGATTGTTCATACGGATAAAATTTTTACATTTAAATAATGACTAATAAACTGAATAATTTAAATATAGTAAATATTATGGAAACTCAATTAAAGAAACTTTGTTTGACAGTGCTCTCTGTCTTCCTTATCTCTCCTCTTGCCATCTCTCAGCCAAGTAATAAGCTTGAGCCAATTGATGTGTTTGATATGGAATACGTCTCAAATCCTGAGATATCTCCAAAAGGTGATAAGATATTATTCCAAAGAAACTTTAAGGATATCATGACCGATAAGAACTTATCTAATTTATGGATAGTAAATTTTGATGGTTCGGGTATGATGCCAATAACTACTGGTGTCCATAATGCATTCTCACCAAAGTGGTCAAATTCTGGTGAAATGTTCACTTATAAGTCTAATGTAGAGGGAAGGACACAGTTGTATCTATATAATTTACAAAATAACTCTACACAGAAACTTACTAATGTCCAGTCTTCTATAGGCAATGTGGAGTGGTCTCCGGATGACAAGTACCTTTTGTTTAATTCCTTTGTTGAGAGCGCTGACGCAAAACTTATCAAGATGCCAAAGAAACCTAAGGGTGCAGACTGGAACTCTCCTCCAATAGAAATTGATGATATGGTGTACAGGTATGATGGTGGTGGCTACAGGAGAAGTGGTAACAACCAGATATTTATTCTTCCTGTAGAAGGAGGGACACCAAGACAGGTGAGTTCTCTAGATAAGAATCCTAGCTCTGCGGTATGGTTGGGAAGAGACAAATTGTTATTCTCAGCTAACCTCCATGAAAACTCAGACTTTGAGCCAAATAACTCTGAGATATATGTCCTAGATATTAACTCTGGAGAAGTGAAACAGCTCACTACTAGGTTTGGTCCTGACAGGTCTCCGGTGGTATCACCTGATAATAGTACGATTGCTTTCCTAGGATATGATGATAAGTACCTTGGATACCAGCAAAATTCCTTGTACGTTATGGGTACTGACGGTAGTAATGTCAAGTTAGTGTCTGAAGGTTTCGACAGAAATATTAGTAATATAAATTGGATGAGAGATGGTAAAGGTCTTTACTTCCAGTACGATACAGAGGGAATGACTAAGATTGCTAGCATGAGCCTTAGTGGAAAGGTAAAAGATATTGTAGATGAACTTGGCGGACTTTCATTGGGTAGACCCTATAGTGGTGGATCTTTTACGATATCAGAAAGTGGAAGGTACGCGTTTACCTACGGAAATGTCTACAACCCGGCGGACTTAGCTGTAGGGATCAACGGATCTAAAGAAAGGTTGACACACTTAAACAAAGACCTTTTTGATTATAAGGAGCTTGGTAGGGTTGAGGAGGTTTGGTATGAGTCATCATACGATGGGAAGAGGATTCAGGGGTGGTTAGTTTATCCTCCAAATTTTGATCCTACAACTACGTACCCTCTCATACTAGAGATCCATGGTGGACCTTTCACAAATTATGGATTTAGATTTTCTGCGGAGGTACAGTTATTTGCTAGTGAGGGATATTTTGTGTTATATACAAACCCGAGAGGTAGTACAAGCTACGGAAAAGATTTTGCTAATCTTATCCATCATAATTACCCTAGCCAGGACTATGACGACCTGATGTCAGGAGTGGACCATGTCTTGACAAGAGATTATATAGATGGAGACAATCTTTTTGTCACAGGCGGTAGCGGGGGAGGTGTTCTGACTTCTTGGATTATTGGAAAGACTGATAGGTTCAGGGCAGCTGTCGTAGCAAAACCTGTCATCAACTGGTACAGTTTTGTTCTTTATGCTGATAATATATCTTTTTTCTATAAGTACTGGTTCCCTGGAATGCCTTGGGATAATTTGGAAGAGTACATGAAGAGATCCCCGATATCTTATGTAGGGAATGTGACTACTCCTACTATGCTACTCACTGGAGAAGATGATTATAGGACCCCTATGGCAGAAAGCGAACAATTTTATGCTGGACTTAAACTTAATAAGGTAGAGTCTATGCTTGTAAGAATTCCTGGTGCGAGCCACGGGATAGCAGCAAGGCCTAGTAATCTTATAGCTAAGGTTAATGCAATCACTGCCTGGTTTGATAAGTATAAGAAATAAAACTAGCTAAGTTTTACTGCGGTACCTTAAGCAAGTACTTGTAATTTGATTGTTCATAACGATAAAATTTTTACTTTTAAATAATATGGAAATAAAATGAATAAATCCTTTTTGAAATTTATACCACTAATACTTTTCTCAATTTCACTAAATGCACAGCTAAGTAAAAAATTTGAGCCTATAGATATTTTTGATATAGAATACATTTCAAGTCCAGAGATATCACCTCAAGGAGATAAAATTCTATTCTTAAGAAATTTTAATGATATAATGACAGATAAAAATTTATCAAACCTATGGTTAGTGAATTTCGATGGGAGTGATATGAGGCCAATTACTACAGGGAATCATAATGCATCATCTCCAAAATGGTCACATTCAGGAAAAATGTTTACTTATAAGTTTAATGAAGAGGGTAAATCTCAATTGTATTTATATAATTTAGAAAATAATTCTACGCAGAAACTTACCAACATGCAATCTTCAATAGGGAATGTGGAGTGGTCTCCAGATGATAAGTACCTTCTGTTTAACTCTTTTGTTGAAAGCGCTGAATCAAGACTTATCAAGATGCCAAAGAAGCCTAAAGGTGCAGACTGGAACTCTCCGCCAATAGAAATTGATGACATGGTCTACAGGTACGATGGTGGTGGTTACAAGAGAAGTGGTAACAACCAGATATTTATTCTTCCCGTCGAAGGAGGGACGCCAAGGCAGGTGAGTTCCTTAGATAAGAATCCTGGATCTGCTGTCTGGCTGGGCAGTGATAAATTATTATTTTCAGCTAACCTCCACGATGACTCAGACTTTGAGCCTAATAATTCTGAGATACATGTACTGGATATTAACTCTGGAGAAGTGAAACAGCTAACAACTAGATTTGGTCCTGATAGCTCTCCGGTAGTATCGCCTGATAAGAGTAAGATCGCTTTCTTAGGATATGATGATAAGTACCTTGGCTACCAGCAAAATTCCTTGTACGTTATGGATACTGACGGTAGTAATGTCAGGTTAATATCTGAAGGTTTTGACAGAAATATTGGTAATAGGTGTATTAATTGTCATAGGGGAACTGAAGTCAATGCAATAAACTGGATGAGAGACGGTAAGGGTCTGTACTTCCAGTACGATACTGAGGGCATGACCAAGATATCTAGTATAAGCCTAAGTGGTAAGGTGAAAGATATTGTAGATGAGGTCGGAGGTCTCTCTTTAGGAAGGTCGTACAGTGGTGGTTCTTATACTATATCACCTTCTGGAAGGTATGCATTTACTTACGGGAATGTATATAATCCAGCAGACTTGGCTGTAGGGTTTAACGGTTCTAAAGAAAGGTTGACACACTTAAACAAAGACCTTTTTGATTACAAGGAGCTCGGTAAGGTTGAGGAGGTATGGTACGAGTCATCTTATGATGGGAAGAAGATACATGGTTGGTTGGTTTATCCTCCTAATTTTGATCCAGCAATTAATTATCCTCTCATACTCGAGATACATGGTGGACCCTTCTTAAATTATGGATTTAGATTCTCAGCCGAAGTGCAGTTATTTGCCAGTGAGGGTTATTTCGTATTATATACTAACCCAAGAGGTAGTACAAGCTACGGAAAAGATTTTGCTAATCTCATTCATCATAACTATCCTAGCCAGGACTATGATGACCTTATGTCGGGAGTAGATCACGTCATAAAAAGAGATTATATAGATGGTGACAATCTTTTTGTCACAGGTGGTAGCGGGGGAGGTGTTCTCACCTCATGGATTATTGGAAAGACTGATAGGTTCAGGGCAGCTGTTGTAGAAAAGCCTGTCATCAACTGGTACAGTTTTGTCTTGTACGCTGACAGGATATCTTTTTTTTATAAGTACTGGTTCCCTGGTATGCCTTGGGATAATTTGGAAGAGTACATGAAGAGATCCCCTATATCATATGTAGGAAATGTGACTACACCTACTATGCTCTTAACTGGTGAGGATGATTACAGAACTCCGATTGCTGAAAGTGAACAATTTTATGCTGGACTTAAACTAAATAAGGTAGAGTCTATGCTCGTGAGAATTCCTGGTGCGAGTCATGGAATAGCAGCTAGGCCTAGTAATCTTATAGCCAAGGTAAATGCAATTACTGCGTGGTTTGATAAGTATAAGAAGTAAAACTAATTAAGTTTTACTGCTGTGCCATATGCGAGTAGTTCTGAGGCGCCAGCCATCATAACCGAAGTCTGGAACCTGACACAAATTACTGCGTCAGCACCCATTTTGTTAGCGTCTTCGATCATTCTCTGAAGGGCCTGCTCTCTGGCATCGGCCTGAAGTCTCGTATATTCTTCGACCTCTCCACCTATAAGATTTTTAAATGCTGCTAAAATATCATTAACTGCATTTCTTGTCCTTACAGTGCTGCCTCGGGCTATACCTAAAGATTCAGCTATCGAAAATCCTTTTATGTCGTTTGTTGTTGATAGTTTCATACCTAAATATATAAAAATTCATTAATTAATCTTTTGTAAAGGTTTGTTTTAAAAACATTTTCTTTTATAAATTTGCACACTTAATCTCGGGGTGTAGCGTAGCCCGGTTATCGCGCCTCGTTTGGGACGAGGAGGTCGCAGGTTCGAATCCTGCCACCCCGACTGATTAATTTATTTTACAGCAATAACCAAATTTTTTCTTATCCTCAATTATTTATATCTTCATGTTATAACAATTAAGTTTTATCATGAGAATACTAATAATTTTAATGTCTACTCTTTTCGTCTCTAAGGCACAGGAGAAGGCTAACTTTAAGGCTGCTGAAAAGTTCAGTCAGGCTAATTTATCAAAGATGTTAAAGACTACCTCTGTGTCTCCTCAGTGGTTTGAGGAAAGCGATAAGTTCTGGTATTCTTACACGACAACATCAGGAAAATTTTTTTATTTGGTTGATCCCGCGAGGAGGACAAAGTCTAAGCTTTTTGATAACCTTGAGTTCTCGGCTAAGCTTAGTGATCTCACAAGGAGACCGGTAAATCATAACAACCTTAAACTTGAGGAGTTAGATCTTCAGGATGATGACAGGACCCTGACATTTCAGATTGATAGTATTGAGTACGAGTATGATATCTATAATAAATCTCTGAAGAGGGGAGACACAATACCTGAAGAGGAAGATAATGAATGGGCGTCTTATGCACCAGACTCTTCATATGTTGTGTTTTCTAAGGAACACAACTTGTTTCTTATGGAAGTTGGTGATGAAGATAGCGTTGAAATTCAGTTGACAGAAGATGGGGAGAGATGGTTCTCCTACCAGTGGAGGCAGGGAGATACCACGTCTGACAAGAGGATGAGGGCAAGGGCCACTTGGTTTAAGGATTCAAAAAAACTTTACTCTAATAGGTCTGATTCTAGAGAAGTAGACGAACTCTTTGTTATAAATACTTTGAAGGATCCAAGGCCTGAACTTGAGGTATATAAGTACGCGATGCCTGGAGAGGTGAATGTGCCTCAGGAGGTATTAGAAATTTTTGATGTTGAATCTAAGTCTAGAATTACTGTGGACGCAGACAAGTACGTGGACCAGACGATGAGGTTTTATCTCACAAAAGAGAATTCAGAGAGGCTCTATATGGAGAGACTTAACAGGACCAGTGACACTCTGGATGTATCTTATATAAATACTTCGGACGGTTCGATTAAGTATCTATTTGAGGATGTTAATCATCCTTACCATAACTGGAACTATAGACAGCTTGCGGTCCTAGAAGAGGGGAAGGAATTGATATACTGGTCTGAGAAAAATGGTTGGGGACAGCTCTATCTATATGACGGAAATACTGGAAGATTAAAAAATAAGATAACGAATGGAGGGTATTTTATCACCGGAAGAATTCAAGATATTGACACTCTAAACAGGAAGGTGTACTACCAGGCTTTCGGTAGGGAGAGAGACGTAGACCCTTATTATAGTATGGTGTACAGCTCTAATTTTGATGGTTCTGGAATGAGACTCCTCACTAAGGAAAAATATAATCACAGGGTTAATTTCTCTGAGTCAAGTAAGTACTTTGTAGATAATTATTCTGCTGTAGATAAGGTCCCCACTTCAGTCTTAAGAGATGCCTCTGGAAATATTTTAATGAAATTAGAAGAGGCAGACTTGAGTTTGCTCTATCACGCTGGGTGGAAGATGCCCGAAAGGTTTAAGGTGAAGGCTGACGATGGGATCACTGACCTGTACGGCGTGATGTATAAACCATTCGATTTTGACCCAGAAAAGAAGTATCCAATAATTTCTTATGTTTATCCTGGACCACAAGTGGAATCCTTTGGAAATGATTTTACAGTTTCTGGAAGATATAATGCGGCTATTGCTCAGCTTGGGTTTATTGTCGTGAGTATGGGTCATAGGGGAGGGAGTCCTATGAGGTCAAAGTATTACCATACTTTTGGTTATCAGAACTTAAGAGACTACGCGCTTGCGGACGACAAGAGGTCACTGGAGCAGCTAGCGGAGAGACACTCTTGGATTGACCTTGATAATGTCGGAATATTTGGTCACTCAGGTGGCGGATTTATGTCGACTGCAGCACTTTTAACCTATCCTGACTTCTACGACGTGGCGTGCTCTTCTGCGGGTAATCACGATAATAACATCTATAATAAGTGGTGGAGTGAGACGCATAACGGGGTTGAGGCCGTGTACAAGAAAAAGAAAGACGACGACGGGAATGAGACTGAAGAGTTGACGTGGAACGCGAAGATCAAGACGAACCAGTCTCTTGCTGAGAACATGAAGGGGCACCTTCTTTTGACTCACGGAAATATTGATAACAACGTGCACCCTACAAACTCTCTTCGTCTTGCGGACGAACTCATCAAGGCTGGCAAGAGGTTTGATATGATGATATTCCCTGGGAAGAGACACGGTTACGGAAGTTTTAGGGGTTATTATGAGAAGATGATGTGGTACTATTTTGCCGAACACCTGCTAGGTGATTACAGGGATAATGTAGACATAGCGCTTCCTTATTCAGGTAACTAAAAAAGCACAATATTTAATACTAAAATAATTAGTATTTACTAAAATAATTAGTAATTTTAACTCCTTTTGAAAAATTCAAACTGAGTTAGATATGAAAGCCACAAAACCTTCACTTGAGAGGATTGATACGTTCAGTAATCTCCCTTTCTACTCCCAGTCTGTTGCCGCCGGATTCCCTTCTCCTGCTGATGACTTCTTGGAGTTTGACCTCTCTCTTGACAAGAAGCTTATAAAGCACCCAAGCGCGACATTTTTTGTGCGTGTCAGCGGAACGTCTATGATAAATGCTAAGATATTTGATGGGAGTATATTACTCGTGGATAGGGCAGAGAAGATAAAAAATAATGATATTGTCCTTGCCGTCGTTGACGGAGACTTTACGGTTAAGAGGTACAGAAAGGTAGGGGGAAGTGTCTTCTTGTATCCTGAGAATAAGGCGATGAGGCCAATTAAAATTCTTGAGGGTTCCGAGTCTTACGTCTGGGGAAAGGTCATGTGGTCTTTTAATAGTATAGCATGATAGCCCTTGTTGACTGCAATAATTTCTATGCCTCTTGTGAGAGAGTGTTCAGACCACACCTGGAGAATAAGCCCGTGGCTGTACTCTCTAATAATGATGGGTGTGTGATAGCCAGGTCTAACGAGTCTAAGTCTCTGGGTCTCAAGATGGGTGAGCCCATCTTCAAGAAGAGGGAACTTGTGAGGAGACATAATATCCAACTCTTCTCATCTAACTTTGCTCTGTACGGAGATATCTCCAAGCGTGTATTTGATATTGTGGCAAGAGACGTACCCTCTTACGAGATATATTCTATAGACGAGGCATTCCTTGACTTTAGTGGAATGAAAAACCCATATGATTTTGCTTTACATCTTAAAAATAAGGTGAGGGAGTGGACAGGAATACCTATATCTGTCGGTATATCTTATACAAAGACTTTGTCAAAGGTGGCCGGATACCTTGCCAAGAAGTCTCCAGAAGGTGTGTGTTATCTTAACGAAAGGGCACACATAGATAAGATACTAAGTTCCCTTCCCGTGGATGAGATATGGGGTGTGGGGATGAGGTACGCCATGAAGCTGAATAAGTACGGGATCTACACCGCAAAGGATCTCTTGGAGTGTGACGAGACGTGGGTGAGGAAGGTGATGAACGTCGTAGGTCTCAGGATGGTTAGGGAGCTGAAGTGTATCCCACACTTTAACCTAGAAGGTGTGAGGAGTATGAAGAAGAGTATATGTACCTCCCGCTCATTTTCTGTCGAGGTATCAGAGTACTCAAGGATGTCTGAGTACGTGAGCATGTTCGCCTCGAGGTGCTCGGAGAAGTTACGTGGAGAGGGTGCGTGCGCAAGGTCTTTAAGTGTCTTCATGTACACGAACAGGTTCAAGCCAAAATCTAGGCAGTACTCAGGATATTTTTCGATGGACTTTGACACTGCGGCAAGTGACACGATAACAATTACCAAGCTCGCTACCCACTGCCTGAAGAAAATATTCCGCTCGGGTTACTCTTACAAGAAGGCTGGTGTCACACTATCAGGTATAGTCCCAAGAGGTCAGGTACAGCTAAACCTTTTTGACTCCCGGGACAGGGAGAAGGCAGACACACTCATGCACACGCTAGATAAGATTAATGGTAACATGGGAAGAGACGTATTAAAGCTCAGCTCTTCAGGAATTAATAATAAATGGAAGATAGGGAAGGAGAGGTTGTCTCCTTGTTATACTACGCGTTGGTCAGACATATTAAAAGTTAGAGTATGAAAGGAAATACAGCCTTTCTGTCTTTAGGGTAGTCGGGGAAAGTACTTTTATACCACCTGTGGTGTGAGAGTGCCCTGGGCACAAGATTAAAAAATGTCCAGAGGAAAAACGCAAGTCCCGCAACACTCCATGTCATGATAGCAAACCCGAGCCACTCGAGTAACTCTCCAAAGAAGTTAGGGCAAGACACGTAGTTGAAGAGACCTTCTCTAGGAATAACATAACCCTTCTGCTTCCCTTTCCTCAGACCTATAAGGTATGTGTCAGACTTGTTATTGATATAGAAACCTACAAAGAAGAGAGATATTCCCACAATGAATTGAGGAGATGACACCCAAGCTTCTGGGTAGTCGAATCTGACACTGCCAAAATATATTCCGTTGACAAGTCCATTGACGACATTAAATAAGAAAGCAAGTACAGCTATTAGAAGAGGCATCTTCTTCTTCTTTGTCTTTATCCTCATGGGGAAGACAATACTCCTATTGAAGTAGTGCATTACCCAGATCAGAATGAATACTTTAGTTATCCCAGTAACTGCGTTTTCGCTAGTAAATACAAGGAAAGGACACACGATAAGGGCAGGAAGTTCCATAATTATCCACGCAATTTTATTGTCGACTAGAGGTCCCCAGCTGTCTGAGGTGTGTCTTCCGTACGGGGCATTAAATCTCAGGATTAGAGGGAAAGATAAAAACCCAATGGCAATCCAACTGTAAACAAATATCTCGTAATTATTCATATATCGTCTCTTTAATTGTCTTCTTGAGAGTGCTAACCTTAAGTCCTAGTTCTTTTTTTGCCTTCGAGTTGTCAATATTTTTAGGGAAGTTAATAATATTTTCGATAGCCTCCTTTGTCATATTCTCCATCCCTGGAAATAATTTACCATTTATCTCTGCTGCTCTCTTGAGAAGTCCAATAGGGAAGAGAGATAGGAGAGGAAGACTCATATTCACCAGAAATTTTGGGAGGAATAATACCGATGACTTTTTCTCTTGGAAATTCTGGACTGAAGAGTAAATTTCTTTGAAAGATCTCCACTTCCCAGATACCAAGTAAGCCTCACCGTCTCTACCCTTAGATATGGAGTTATATACTGCCTTTGAGAGGTCACCAACATCTATTATATCAAGGCCGCCATCTACAAGAATAGGTAACTTTCCTGAGTGGAGTGCTTTTACTATTTTACCAAGTCTTGAAGGTTTAAAATCATTTTTTCCGAGGATAGACGTAGGGTTTATTGATACCTTCTCAATCCCTGTGGAATGTAATACGAGATCTTGTGCCATTGCCTTAGTGAGGTCGTATGAGCTCCCACTTCTGACAAGTTCTCTTGTCTCATCAAATATTTTACTTCTGGATTTTTTGCTGAATGCGTTTACTGTGCTTATAAAAATAAATTTCTTGACATTCTTCTTGACACATATGTCGAGAAGGTTTTTTGTTCCTAGATAGTTTACCTCAAAAACTTTTTCGTGAGCGTCAAAACCTATTGATATCATTGCCGCAGAGTGTATGATTACATCACAAGAATCACAGAATTCTTCGATGGACTTCAGGTTGTTGAGATCACCATAAAACTTTTTACAATTTAAATCTTTAAGATATCCTACATCTTCTCTTATAAGGATATTTAGAGTGTCTCCATTAGCTAAAACTTCTTTGCATACGTTATACCCGACAAGCCCAGAGGCACCAGTTACCCCTATCCTCATTCCGCCTGATATTTCTTAAATGACGAGCTCACCTTTACCTCTATCTCCTCAGCTATATTTTGGAATAGCAGCCTAGGAATTTTAATTTTATGGTCTTTGAGAGATATCTTAAACTCTGTGTCTATTGTCACTTTTTCATTGGACTTTATCATAATCACTGGCACAGAAATTTTTTTTGTGACACCGTGGAGAGTTATCTCTCCATTGGCATTATCTCCATCTATTTTTCCTCTGAAAATACATTCCGGGTACCTGTCGGTCTCAAGGTAGCTGTCGTTAAAATGTTTTTCCATGAGCTTATTTGGGAAGTCGAAAGAAGAGACAGGTATCTTGATAATAAATTCACCTGTTGACAGGTCAATAGCTCCCACAGACTCTGTGTTAACTGCCTGAATATCTTCTAGAGGGGCGTAGGAGTAGAACTCAATACTAGAGTTTTCTATGGTATATCTGTTCTCTTCTTGGATAGTGAAAAGGGAAAAAATTAGGTAAAAAACTACCATTTTTTCTCTGATTTTTTATTGTTGGAGAATTCTCTTAGGATATTAAACCCGAAACATATCTCTCCCTTCTCCCATGTCTTTTCTGTCTCGAACATGAACGCCTGCTCATTCATGGTATTTGTATTAGAGAAATGAAATTGAAACACATGTCCTCCAGCCTCAATATCAATTCCCAACCCGAGTGAGTTATAGTTTTCGTTAAATATCCTATTAAATTCTTGTGAGCCGTTTTCGTTATGTCTTAATCTGGCAAAGTATTCTACATTTATTGCAACTCTTTTACCTACTAGGTATCTGGCTGCAGCACCGACTCCTGAAAATAATTTTTTATCGTAGCCTTCGTACTCGTGAATCATAAGACTAGGCATGATCTGGAGAGATAAATTATTAATTTTTTTTGCTATAAGAACCTGATTTATTTGTGCAAATCTCTGCATAAATGGTATTTTTTTCCCGTAACGGAGTGTCTTTATAGACGAGGCAAATAGGTATTGTAATGTTATAGGGGTAGAGTTGTCGATCGTCTGGTTGAGGAATGAAAACCTCCCGAATATATCGTAAACTTTCTTGTGAGAGTTTCTTCCGAATCCTACCATAATCTTATCGGTGATCCCGTAGTCGTAACCGAGTCTAATCTTAGCCTGGTCCAGACCAAATATATCGTAGAAACCTTCTTCTATGGTTCCGAACCTGTGGGATATCCTGAACTCACCAACTCCCTTGGGTATCATCTCTACAGAGTGAGAGTTAACTATCCTGGTTGAGCTAAACGTCGTTGATATAGGTTTAGCTGATGAGGAAGTAGATCCTAGAATATCTTCTAATGAATCTTGTGAAAAAAGACTGTTTGATATTAATAAAAAACCTACTAAAAATAATCTCATGTATATATATTTGTTCCAAGTTAACTATAAATACAGTTTTATGGAAGTAAAGGTTTCTATGTCTTACCTTGATGATGAGAAGTACAGCGTCAAAAACGTTTCGGGAAATGAGTTAGTAGTAGATATGTACGCTCGTGATAAGAAAGAAAACTTATCTCCTATGGAACTTCTACTCTCAGCTGTCACTACCTGTGCCGCTGTTGAAGTTGTGTCAATGATTAAGAAGAGAAGGAGAGACTTTAAAGATATTAAGGCTGAGTCTTCTGGTGTAAGGGCAGATACCCACCCGATGTATTACAAAGAAATTAATGTCAAGTATATAATTTACTCAAATGACCTTAAAGAAAATGAGGCAGATAGGTTTATTGGCCTTGCCCTCACAAAATATTGTTCAGTAGGTTCTTCTATTAGGAAGGACACGAGAGTAAACCATTCTTTTGAAATAAGATAGACTTGAGATACGTATTTCTATTATTTTTTTTGATATATAGCTCTATATGCTATTCCCAGATACTTCCAGCTCAGCACGGAGTGCATAATAAGAAATCAGCTAATTCTTATTCTAATCAACAAAATTTTTCATATACAGGAGCAGAACAATCATTTACAATTCCGGGAGGGGTGAATTCTATATTAATAAAAGTCTGGGGTGCTGAAGGTGATAATGATCAGGCTGGCTTTGATGGAGGAGGATTAGGAGGAGGATTAGGAGGATATGCTGAAGGTTATTTGTCTGTAACTCCTGGCCAAGTTATTAAAATTTATGTTGGAGAAAGTCCTAGTTGTAATTCAGTTTGTAGTAATGGATCTCCAGGAGGATATAATGGCGGAGGAATCGGTAATAAGTATGGAGCCCCAGGGGGTGGTGCAACAGATGTTAGAATAGGATCATATTCATTAAATGATAGGGTAATAGTTGCTGGAGGTGGAGGTGGAAATACTATGGGATCTATAGGAGGTTATGGTGGAGCAGGTGGAGGACTGATTGGGGGAGATGGAGAAGATAATGGTGTTTATTTAGGTGGTCACGGAGGTACTCAAGATGCGGGAGGTATTAAAGCTGGTAGTTACGGTTCTGGTCAGGGTGGATCATTTGGTCAAGGTGGAGGTATGAATAATGCTTATCATAACGCAGGAGGAGGAGGGGGATGGTATGGAGGAGGTATGGGATCAGGTCATGGAGGAGGAGGAGGAGGTTCTTCGTATATTGGAGGAGTTACAAGTGGAAGTACAACTTCTGGTATAAGAAGTAGTCATGGTAAAGCAGAAATATATTATTAAGATTTTCTAATTTTTTAAAACCCTTCTTTTATGAAAAGGTTATTTACTATAGTTATTTTCTTATTTAGTTATTCATTTGGTTATTGCCAAATACTCCCAAGTTCTCATGGGGTTCATCATAAAAAACCTTCAGGTGGAGGTGGTGGATCAGGAACTAGAAACTTTACCAATTGTTCAAGTACTGGAATAAACGGACCAACTCAGTCGAATTGTAATACCGCATATGCTTCTACTGACCTAAATGGTGAGGTTACTGTCAGTAATGGTATTCAGGAGTGGACTGTTCCAACAACTGGAAGTTATATTATTGAGGTTTGGGCTGCTAGAGGTGGGGGAATTGGATATA
>Ga0315330_10001985_pt1 | contig 13950 bp, 11 predicted proteins | sample M140m34915metaG_FD_203453 | JGI IMG/M metagenome (GOLD analysis project Ga0315330, IMG submission 203453) | Ammonia-oxidizing marine archaeal communities from Monterey Bay, California, United States - M1 40m 34915 | ecosystem: Environmental > Aquatic > Marine > Intertidal zone | place: USA...
TGCTTATGGGATTATATCTCCTTGGATTTGGTATGGCGCTGCTGGCAGCTTGGGTTTTAAGCAAGACTTTATCCATCACATCAAAAAGTTATTTTGTTGTAGAAATGCCCAATTATAAATTGCCCTTACTTAAAAATGTAGGGATTACCGTTTGGGAAAAAACAAAAACGTTCGTTACCGAAGCAGGGAAAATCATTTTAGCAATCTCTATTTTATTATGGATTTTAGCTTCCTACGGACCTGGAAAAGACTTTAATAATGCAGAACAAATCATAAAAGAAAATTATCCTGAACTCAATGCAAACGCTTTGGAAATTAAAACCAATGCCTATAAGCTAGAACACTCTTATATTGGGATTTTAGGGAAGTCAATTGAACCCCTGATCACTCCCCTGGGATATGATTGGAAAATTGGAATCGCTTTGATCAGCTCTTTTGCAGCAAGGGAAGTCTTTGTAGGTACCCTTGCTACGATCTACAGCGTAGAAAGCGATACAGAAGATACCATAAAAAACAGGATGGCTTCTGAAGTTAGAGCAGATGGTAGCCCCCTGTTTAACTTGGCTAGTGGCATTTCTTTAATGCTCTTTTACGCTTTTGCAATGCAGTGTATGAGTACACTAGCGATTGTCAAAAAAGAAACAAATTCTTGGAGGTGGCCCATTGTTCAACTCTTCGGGATGTCTATATTAGCTTATGTAATTGCATTGTCTACTTATCAAATCTTAGCTTAATGGAGTGGATACAAACCCTTTTAGTGATTTTATCCGGTTTTAGCGCCCTGCTGTTTTTGTTTCGAAAACTTATATTTAAAAAGAAAGTTGCGAATGATAAAGGCTGTGATTCCGACTGTGGTTGTCACTAATCCTTTGCGAGTTTAATAGATTTCACTTACAGAGCAAGTCTCCTATTCTAAAAATACCATATATTTAGAAAGACAAATTGAAATAAACTTAACATGACAAATTCTAACAGACTATTTTACGGGAGTTGTTTTGCTTTAATTACAACAGCCTTTTCTTTCAGTATTCGGGCAGGGATTTTACCTCAACTGGCAGAATCATTTGATTTAAACGGACAACAGCTCGGATTTATTAATTCCATGTGGTTTTTGGGATTCCCAATTTCAATGATTTTAGGAGGATTATTTTACCATACTATTGGACCTAAACGAATCATGCAGTTTGCTTTTATAACGCATACTTTAGGAATTATTTTAACTATTTTTTCTGGAGGCTATACGGGGCTTTTGATTTCAACCCTTTTGATCGGTATTGGAAATGGTTGCACCGAAGCCGCTTGTAATCCGATGATTGCAGATGCCTATGAAGGAAAACAGATGAATACACTCTTAAACCGTTTTCATATGTGGTTCCCAGGTGGAATTGTATTAGGAAGTTTGGTTTCACTTTTGATGACCTCATTGGATCTTGGGTGGCAAGCACAAATTTGGATCATTATGATTCCTACTTTGATTTACGCGTATTTATTTATGGGACAAACTTTTCCCAAACCTAGAACGGAGGCAGTTACTTCCGTAGGGGAAAATTTAAAAGCAATGATATCACCTATTTATTTATTTATATTAGGGTGTATGGCGCTTACTGCCATTTCAGAATTTGGTCCCCAACAGTGGACGAGTTTAATACTAAGCAGTAGTGGAGCGCACCCTATGGTTATTTTAGCTTTAATAACAGGACTTATGGCTATTGGTCGTTATTTTGGAGGAGATATAGTACATAAATATGATCAAACGGGAGTGCTTCTTGGCTCTGCCGTACTAACGGCTGTTGGGATCTTTTTGTTTAGCACTCAAACAGGAGGAATGGTTTATGTCGCAGCTATTTTCTTCGCACTAGGTGTTTGTTATTTTTGGCCAAACATGATTGGTTTTGTCGCTGAAAAAATACCTTTAAGTGGTGCCCTGGGGATGTCTATCGTAGGAGGAATGGGAATGTTTTCGACTTCTATTTTCCAAGCGATTATTGGAGGATGGATCGACTCTTCCACTGCAGAGCAATCTGCCAAAGGACTCACAGGAACTGCTCTTGAATTAGCCGCGGGTCAGCAAACGTTAACCTATATGATTTCATTCCCTTTAATTTTAATCATCCTCTTTGCCATTCTTTATTTTTGGCAAAGAAATGCAAAAGTTGCTGCGGCTTAAGAAAACAATCTTAATTAAAAAAGCCACCTTAAGGTGGCTTTTTTTATGAATTCATCAAATCTTCTATCTCTTCAATTTCAATGGGAATATGTTCCATTAGATTTAAAGGATCACCCGACTTTTGAATGACTACATCGTCTTCCAATCGCACTCCAAAACCTTCCTCTGGAATATAAATTCCGGGCTCTACAGTAAATACCATATTTACTTCCATCGGTAAATGTAAAAGTCCGTAGTCGTGCGTATTGAGTCCTAGGTGATGCGCTGTACCATGCATGAAGTATTTTTTAAAGGCAGGTTTTTCTGGGTTTTGATTTTGAACATCTGCCTTATCTAAAAGACCTAGGTCTAATAGCTCTGAAGTCATTAGTTCTCCCACCTCAACATGAAATTCTTTCCATAGAGTACCAGGAACTAAAAGCTTTGTTGCTTCCTTTTTAACTCGTAAAACGGCATTGTAAACCGCCTTTTGACGTTCGGTAAAGTTCCCAGATACAGGAAGCGTTCGGGTGAGGTCCGCAGAATAATTACCATATTCAGCAGCGACATCCAATAAAACCAAGTCCCCTGCTTTACATTGCTGATTGTTGACCGTGTAGTGCAAAACATTAGCATTATTACCAGAAGCAATAATAGGTTCATATGCAAATCCTTTCGAACGATTTCTTACAAATTCATGAAGCAGTTCTGCTTCTAGTTCGTATTCCCAAACACCAGGTTTTAGATAAGAAAGTAATCGTCTAATCCCTTTTTCGGTGAGGTCACAAGCAACTTGCAATTGTTTAATTTCTTCAGGATCTTTTACAGCACGTAATTGTTGTAAAATGGGGTTGCTCTTTTCAGTAGCATGAGCAGGATATTGTTTTTTGCACCATAGGATAAATCGATCTTCTCTTGTTTGAGTTTGAACCGCTTGGCGGTAGTGTTCATTGGTGTTAAAGTAAAAAGTATCGCATTGTGTACTTAACTCCTGGAAAATTCGTTCAAAATCTTCGAGCCAATAGACAGTTTTTATTCCGCTTAGTTCACAAGCTTGTGCTTTAGTAAGTTTTGCTCCTTCCCATACAGCTATATGATCATTGGTTTTACGGACAAAAAGAATTTCTTTGTGTTTGTCTTCTATGGCGTCTGGAAATAAGACTAAAATACTTTCTTCTTGATCCACACCACTGAGATAAAAAAGGTCTCTATGTTGTTCAAAGGGCAGGGTGCTATCTGCACTAATGGGGTAGATATCATTCGAATTAAATACAGCTAAGGCCTTTGGTTTTAAATGTGCCATAAAGGCTTTTCTGGTTTTACTATAAAAGGAATTCGAAAGAGGTTTGTATTTCATTAGGATTTTTTTACTAAGATAAATGTTTTTTAAAATCCTTTTTGTTTAATAAAACTATACTTAAAAGGATTTTTCCCCCATAATACTTAAACAAAGATTGAACAATTGTTTCAAATTTATTTATAACCCATAAAAATAAGCTAATGCTGTTTGTTGCTATTTGTTTATGCCTTAATTTTGGTAAACAAATTGAAATTATATGACTTTAGCGGCTTCTTCAATTGGAAGAAAAGTAGCGATGGCACTTTCAGGCCTTTTTTTAGTTTTGTTTTTAACGCAACACTTTACAATTAACTTACTATCCGTTTTCAGTGAGTCAATGTTTAATCAGGTCTCACATTTTATGGGTAACAACCCAATTGTACAATTTATTTTACAGCCTGTATTAATACTAGGAGTTCTGTTTCACTTCACTATGGGTTTTGTATTAGAACTCAAAAATTCTAGCTCAAGAACAATTAAATACAAGAGTTTTAAGGGAAGCGCAAACGCCTCCTGGATGTCAAGAAATATGATTTTGTCTGGGATTGTTATTTTATCTTTTTTAGGCCTTCATTTTTACGACTTTTGGGTGCCTGAGATGAATTATAAATATGTGGAGGTTTTGCCTTTGGAACCCAATAGATACTTTGAGGAGATGGTACATAAATTTGAAAGTCCAGTTCGTGTTGGGATTTATGTACTTTCATTCGTCTTTTTAAGTCTTCACTTACTTCATGGATTTGCTTCTTCTTTCCAAACTATGGGGATAAACAATAAGTATTCAAAAGCATTAAAATCTTTTACAGTGGTATTTTCCATTGCAGTTCCTTTCGGATTTGTTTTTATTGCATTGTTTCATCATTTAAGCGCATTTTAATATGGCGAAATTAGATTCAAAGATTCCAAAAGGTCCCGTAGCGGAAAAGTGGACCAATCACAAAAGCAATATCAATTTAGTTAGCCCTGCAAACAAAAGACTGATTGATGTCATTGTTGTTGGAACAGGACTGGCAGGGGCATCTGCTTCCGCTACATTAGCAGAGTTGGGTTACAATGTCAAGACTTTTTGTTTTCAAGATTCTCCGAGACGCGCGCACTCTATCGCTGCGCAAGGTGGAATTAATGCTGCAAAAAATTATCAAGGTGATGGAGACTCTACTTACCGTCTTTTTTACGATACCATCAAAGGAGGAGATTACCGTTCTCGTGAAGCAAACGTTCATCGTTTGGCAGAAGTATCGACCAATATCATTGATCAATGTGTAGCACAAGGAGTCCCATTTGCCAGAGATTACGGTGGGTTATTAGATAATCGTTCCTTTGGAGGGGTATTAGTTTCCAGAACCTTTTATGCCAAAGGACAAACAGGACAGCAACTTCTTTTAGGTGCTTATTCTGCCATGAACCGACAAATAGGTCGTGGAAAAATCAAAATGTATAACCGTCACGAGATGATGGATTTGGTGCTTGTGGATGGAAAAGCACGTGGCATTATCACTCGCAATTTGGTCAATGGAAAAATTGAACGCCATGCTGCACATGCTGTAGTCATTGCTTCTGGAGGGTATGGAAATGTATTTTTCCTTTCTACTAATGCCATGGGAAGTAATGTTTCCGCTGGATGGAAAATTCACAAAAAAGGAGCTCATTTTGCCAACCCTTGCTTTACTCAAATACACCCAACTTGCATCCCCGTTTCTGGGGATCATCAATCCAAACTAACATTAATGTCAGAATCTTTAAGGAATGACGGTCGGATTTGGGTTCCTAGAAAGAAAGAAGATGTAGAAGCCATTCGCTCTGGAAAACTCAAAGCCATTGACATCGCTGAAGATGATCGTGACTACTACTTGGAACGACGCTATCCTGCCTTTGGTAACTTAGTACCGCGAGATGTTGCGTCTCGAGCAGCAAAAGAAAGATGTGACGCAGGCTTTGGTGTTAACAAAACAGGAGAGGCTGTTTATTTGGACTTTGCTTCTGCAATTATACGATACGGTAAAGAACAAGCACATGTAAAAGGTCTGGACGAAAACGATGAGGCATTGGTTAAAAAACTAGGACAAGATGTAGTTCGTGCTAAGTATGGAAACCTTTTTCAGATGTACGAAAAAATCGTAGATCAAGATCCCTATGAAATGCCGATGATGATTTACCCCGCGGTTCATTACACCATGGGTGGAGTTTGGGTGGACTACAATTTGATGACATCTATTCCAGGATGTTATGCCATTGGGGAGGCAAATTTCTCTGATCATGGAGCTAATCGATTAGGAGCCTCTGCCTTGATGCAAGGGCTTGCAGACGGATACTTTGTCTTACCCTACACCATTGGAGACTATTTAGCAGATGACATCCGAACGGGACCTATCGATACACAACTTCCTGAGTTTGAAAAAGCCGAGGCTGCAGTAAAAGCCCAACTCGAAGGCTTTATAACAAATAAAGGAAAAAACTCTGTTGATTATTACCATCGAAAATTGGGAAAAATCATGTGGGATAAATGTGGAATGTCTCGAAATGAAAAGGGTCTTAAAGAAGCCATTAAGGAAATAAAAGATTTAAGAGCGGATTTTTATAAGAATGTAAATGTTCCCGGAAAAACAAATGAATTTAACGAACAATTAGCCAAAGCAGGACGTGTAGCAGACTTTTTGGAGTTGGGAGAGTTGTTTGCCAAAGATGCATTAGAAAGAACAGAATCTTGTGGTGGACATTTTAGAGAAGAATCTCAAACTCCTGAGGGAGAAGCCCTGAGAGATGACAAAAAGTTCACTTTTGTGTCCGCTTGGGAATATAAAGGAGAACCCTCAAAAGCAAAACTTCACAAGGAAGATTTAAAATACGAAGAGATCGAAGTTAAAACTAGGTCCTACAAATAAGACGTATAAACTAGAAGTATGAATTTGACACTAAAAGTTTGGCGACAAGCCAACGCAGAGACGAAAGGGAAAATGGAAACGTACACCATGCAAGAGATATCTCCTGACATGTCTTTTTTAGAAATGATGGATGTCCTAAACGAACAATTAATGGATCAAAGTATTGATCCTGTAGCTTTTGACCATGACTGCCGCGAAGGGATTTGTGGCATGTGTTCCATGTTTATCAATGGGGAAGCCCATGGTCCGGATCGTTTGGTTACCACTTGTCAACTTCATATGCGTAAATTTAAAGACGGAGATACCATTACTATTGAACCCTTTCGAGCAAAAGCGTTTCCTGTAATAAAAGATTTAACTGTAGATCGTTCCGCTTTTGATCGAGTGCAGCAAGCTGGAGGTTTTGTCTCGGTCAATACTTCAGGTAATACCCAAGATGCTAACGTCATTCCTATAGATAAACACGATGCTGATAAAGCTTTTGATGCAGCCACTTGTATCGGTTGTGGGGCCTGTGTGGCAAGCTGTAAAAATGCTTCAGCCATGTTGTTTGTTTCGGCCAAAGTCTCTCAGTATGCCTTACTTCCCCAGGGGAAGGTTGAAGCCACAGAGCGCGTCTTAAATATGGTAAAACAAATGGATGAAGAAGGCTTTGGTAACTGTACTAATACGGGCGCATGTGAGGTAGAATGTCCAAAGGGCATCTCATTAGAAAACATTGCTCGAATGAATCGAGAGTATTTGTTTGCGAGCCTTAAAGGTTAAAATCTTATTTACCTAAAATATCCTTATTGATTCTTATCAATAAGTATTAAGAGTCTGTTCGATCAGATTTAAGTTTGTATAATCACTTACTGCAGCTACACAACCGTGTTCTAGTAATGTTTTTTTATCAAACATTGTACTAATACCGATAACTTGCATTCCCGCTGCTAGAGCCGCTGCAATCCCAGATTTGGTGTCTTCAAAGACTAAGCAATCTTTGGGAGCGACTTGTAATTTTTTTGCTGCCTTTAAAAAGATTTCTGGGTGAGGTTTCCCATTTTTGATTTGATGACCTCCAGTTGTAGAATGAAAAAAAGAAGTTAGTTGTATGGTGTTAAAAATAAAATCAATGTTGTGCTGATCTCCCATAGTAGCAATTCCCATGGGGAATCCTAGAGTTTGCTGTTTCTTCAAAAAAGCGTGTAAACCCTCAATAGCTTTAACGTGTGGACGATACAAATCACGGTACAAGACCTCTTTATAACTTCCTATACGAAAAAGTTCTTTTTCATTTTCGATTTCAGGAAATATTCGTTTCATTATTTCAACTAAAGATCCTTTATGGTATTTCTTGTCGAAGGTATCATAGTCCAAATCAATCTGGTGATGGGCAAAGAGGTCTATCCATGATTGTTTGTGATACGACATATTGTCCACTAAGGTCCCATCCATGTCAAAAATAAGCGCTTTAGGGGAGGGCATCCAAAACCATTTTCACGAAAGTTCCAACTTGACTCGGCTCTAACCAACGACTAACGATCACCAGATTATCATCAGGGATGATAATGATAAAATTCCCTCCAAAACCTGCGGCATAATATACATTTTGAGGAACCCCCTCCCAGTATCGTGAAGTTCCTTTTTTATTTAACCACCACATGTAACCATAATTAGCTTGTGATGGAGAAGGTTGAATAGCCTTTTGAATCCATTCTTTACTGATGAGTTGTTTCCCATTCCAATTTCCTTGATTTGAGAAAAGTAAACCAAAGCGGGCGTGATCTTCAGTGCTTATAAAAAGTCCACCACCAGAATGGCCACCACCTGAGACGGATTGCATTCTATTACCGTCAAGCGCTACCCAAGAGTTTTTATATCCGTACCACCTCCATGCGGGGCTAGCACCTATGGGGTGCATAATGTTTTCTTTTAATACTTGAGGTAAAGGTTTACGCCAAACATTCAATAAGGAATAGGCAAGGACATTTACCCGAACATCATTGTACTCAAATCGTGTTCCAGGGGTATGATAAGTTCTGTTTTTCCAGTCATCAATGCTCCCTTCTGACGGTGGACGGTCTGCCCAATCATGACCTCCCCATAAAGTTCCCGACCAATCCGAGGATTGGTTTAATAGATGTTCCCATCGAATTTGACCGTTGTGCTTCCCATCAAAAGTAGTGTCCCAAATCAAATCTGTCAAGTGATCTTGTGTCTTAAATAGACCACGGTCTACAGCTAAACCCGCTACAGTTGATAGATAGCTTTTTGTAACACTAAAAGTCATGTCAACACGTTTAGTGTCTCCCCAAGAGGCAATGATATACCCGTTTTTTAAAATCATACCTGCGGGGCCTCCTCTTTTTTTCGTCGGTCCCAAAATTTTATGATAAGGCTCTTTTTCAAACCCTTTTAAAATAGCAATACGCAAATCTCGAGGACCACTGTATTCATTTTTTTGAGCAAAGGCTACAGCAACATCAAGACTACTTCCATTAATTTTAAAGCGTTCTGGACTTCGCACCTCCCATGATGCTCCATGCGGGGGAGGAAAATAGTGCTGACCGTGAACTGTCTCAGCAACTAAGAAAAACAAAAGGGTATATTTTACAAAAATCTTCACTGAATTAAATTTTTCGATTAATTTTAAAGATAGCCAAATTATAAATGTTGCTAAACATTTTCTTTTTTAGATAAAAATGCAAACAAAACTAAATTTAAAAGCCCTCCAAATTCCGATTTTATGGGAGGATTCTGTGGGAAATCGCGCCCATATCGAACAGCACTTTCATAACATAAAAGAGGCTGACATTGTTTTACTTCCCGAAATGTTTACAACAGGCTTTACTATGAATACGACTTCAGTTGCAGAAACAATGGAAGGACCTAGTATTCAATGGATGCAGTTATGGGCAAAGCAGCTGCAATGTGTTTTAGGTGGAAGTTTGGTCATCAAAGAAGGAACGAGCATCTTCAATAGATTTTTAATGGTGGATGCGAATGGGGTGTTGGCCCACTATGACAAAAGACATACTTTTACTCTTGCGGGAGAAGATAAAGCCTACACTTCAGGGACTAATTCTGGTTTGTTTGAATTTAAGGGGTGGAAAATATGCTTGAGAATTTGTTATGATTTGCGATTTCCTGTTTGGTCTCGAAATACTGAAAATTATGACTTGTTGATTTTTGTAGCCAACTGGCCAGCCCCAAGAATTAACGCTTGGGACACTTTACTTCAAGCACGAGCCATTGAAAATATGAGCTATGTAGTGGGAGTAAATCGTATTGGAACGGATGAAAAAGGCTTAAGCTACCCCGGTCATAGTGGAATTTATGATGCTTTGGGAACCTCCCTTAGCATTAGTCAAGAGAATAAAGAAGAAGCCCTAAGCGCTACGGGCGATTATTTGGAGCTCCAAGAACTAAGGAAGCAGTTGAGCTTTCTGGAAGATCGGGATAATTTTGACTTGTATTGAAAGTTTCATTCATATCCCAATTAGCTCTCAAATCAATTTCTTTCCAATAATATATGACATTTTCAGGCTGTATTTTTTTTAAATAATCTCCTGTATCCCATTTTTTATTATCATTGGAATCTTCAATTAAACGTATTGTATATTTTCCAGGACTAAGTAATTCAAAAGGATAATTCCCGCCCGGAAGGGGATTTTCATAACGTTCAACTACTTTTTTGTTATTGATTAGTTCGATGATATAAGGATCACGGCTATCGTGCTGTACCCTTAAATAAATGTTTCCGTAATCTTCAATTTTTTTGGTTGAGGTTCTGAATTTAAGGGTGTCATGGGTTTGACCCCAAAAATCTTTCAAAGCATTAGGCAAGAGGGTGATGTTATATCGATCGTTAGGTAATACTTCAAAGTCAACGGAAATACGGTCGTAGTTTTCTTGAATTTTTAATTGAGCTGTAACGGGAAGGGTATCAACGTTGGTGACCAAAACGCGTTCAGAATCTACAGAAGTGATTGGAAGATTGCTCTCTAGTTCTAATTGGCTTTTCAATCCAAGCGAGCCCACAGTAAACTTTTTAACGATTAATGAATCTTTAATAGGTTTACCTAAAAAGGCTGTTTTGACTCGCAAGGTGTCTTGAATTTCCAATTCAAATTTTAATGAGTCTAATTTGGCTCCACGAAACCAATAATTTAAACTATCTGTTTTTCTACTTTTAGTAACCAGTGATTCAAAGGTTTCAGGAACCTCGCTTACCATCTCGAAAGGCTCATTGTCATAAGTTCCAAAATAAGCCAAAGCCAAATGATGATCATTAATAAAATGGGGGTCATCCCAAGAAAAATTTGTCTTTTCCTTGAATAAACGCAAGTCAATTATTGAGTCTTGAGGGAGTTCTATAGTTCTGTTAATGAAACCAATTTTGTCTATGCCTTGATCAAATATGTAATTTCCGGTTTGATCTTCAAGAGCGATAAGAGCGTACTTTCCTGCCCGTAAATTTTGAAATCTGTAGATCGTAGTATCCAGTGTACTGGTAACATATAAAGGCTTTTCTGTATAAATTGTCGAATCCTTATATACACTGTCTATAGGATAGAGCTGTAAAGAAATAAAGCGTTCGGTCTCTTTTTCAAAAGCATCGGTTACTGTTCCTTTAACAAATAAAGAGTCTATGGTTGCTCCGGTAGAAAGCGTATAAGTTAAGTAGGGGTTGGGATTAGATTCATTATAATCTACGATGCTTTCACCAAAGTTGAAGGTGTAGGTTGTGTTTTCTAATAGACTGTCTTTTATTTCAACGGTTACTTTCTTTGATGCCCCAGTAGTTGGGTAAACCTTATACTGATCCGAGTTTAATGGAGGAGAAATCACCAATTGTTTACTAACATTTTTTAACGTTATGTATTCATCAAAAGTTAGGGTAAAGCTTTCTTTATCGAAAAAAGTAGTCTTTAGTTTTGGAGAAGCATTGATTAATCTTGGTGGAATAGAATCTCTCGGCCCCCCTGTGGGCGATGCACGTTTGGCACACTTTACGGTACACAAAAGAAGGATGGACAGAAGAATAAGCGAAGCCGATTGTTTCATTCTTTTTTAGATTGCACACAAATTAACACAATATTCTACTTACAACCTACAGGCAAGGGAAACGATACTCAATTTTATTTGACTATTTTTTAATAAATACCGTTCCAGTTTTTAACTTGACATTAATTCCCTCAACAATTCCTATCCCGAGGTCTTTTAAAATAACAAAAAGAATTATTTTTGCGCCATGGCACAACAAGCAGATCAATTCAAAAAAGTAATTTCCCATGCCAAAGAGTATGGTTTTGTATTTCCCTCAAGTGAAATTTACGACGGCCTTAGTGCTGTTTACGACTACGCCCAAAATGGAGTTGCTCTTAAAAACAATATAAGAGCGTACTGGTGGAAGTCAATGGTTCAACTCCACGAGAATATAGTTGGGATTGATGCGGCCATCTTTATGCACCCAACGACTTGGAAGGCTTCGGGTCATGTGGATGCGTTTAACGACCCTTTAATTGATAATAAAGATTCCAAAAAGCGTTATCGTGCGGATGTTTTGGTGGAAGATTATTGTGCCAAAATTGAAGTTAAAATTGAAAAAGAGGTAAAGAAAGCTGCCAAACGCTTTGTTGAGGATTTTGACAAACCCCAATTTTTAGCCACCAATACAAGGGTTTTAGCATATCAGGGAAAAATAGATAGCATCTTAAAACGTTTAGGAAAATCTTTAGAGAATGAAGATTTAGCTGATGTAAAAGCATTGATTGAAGAATTAGAAATTGCCTGCCCAGAATCAGGTTCTCGAAACTGGACAGAAGTAAAGCAATTTAATTTAATGTTTGGTACCAAACTGGGTGCTTCAGCAGAGTCTGCAATGGATTTATATTTGCGTCCTGAGACCGCACAGGGAATCTTTGTCAACTTTTTGAATGTGCAAAAGACCAGCCGAATGAAAGTTCCTTTCGGAATTGCACAAACAGGGAAGGCCTTTCGAAATGAAATTGTCGCTCGTCAGTTCATTTTCCGAATGCGTGAATTTGAACAAATGGAGATGCAATTCTTTATTCCTCCTGGGACACAAAAAGAGTGGTATGAGCAGTGGAAAGAAACCCGAATGAAGTGGCATCTTTCTTTAGGTATGGGTGCAGACAACTATCGTTTTCACGATCACGAAAAATTAGCGCATTATGCAGATGCCGCTGCAGATATAGAGTTTAAATTTCCTTTTGGTTTTAAAGAATTAGAGGGAATCCATTCTCGAACAGATTTTGATTTGGGAAGTCATGAAAAATTTTCTGGTAAGAAATTACAGTACTTTGATCCCGAACGTAATGAAAATTACGTTCCTTATGTAGTAGAAACTTCCATAGGATTGGATCGTATGTTCTTAGCAGTATTCTCTTGGGCACTTCGTGAAGAAAGCCTAGAGGACGGTAGTAGTAGAACAGTATTAAAACTTCCAGCACTATTGGCACCTACAAAAGTGGCGGTTTTACCTCTTGTAAAAAAAGGGGGTCTACCAGAATTGGCGCAGTCTATACTCCAAAAGTTAAAGTGGGATCACGCTGTTGTTTATGACGAAAAAGATGCAGTCGGAAGACGTTATAGAAGACAAGATGCCTTGGGCACACCATATTGTATTACGATAGATCATCAGTCGTTGGAAGATCAGACGGTGACCTTACGAGACCGAGATAGCATGCTACAGCAAAGAGTGGCTTTGGCAGATTTGCCTAGTTTACTTAAAGATAAATTGGAAATTAAAAATTGGCTTAAAAACCTTTAAAATAGCTTGCCAATTGACAGGCCTACCTTTGGATAGGCACGGATATATTGTTCGTTTAAATACCGTCCTGCTCCAGCAAAAACTTCAAATTAAAAGTTGTTGTAATTGACAAACTTATAACCCAAATCTACTCCTAAAGAGATTCCGAAATACTCCTGAAAAATATAGTCCCCCTCTCCATAATAATCCGAGTCTTGATAATCAAAAATAAAAAGTTTCACCAATATTGAACCCCGTAAAAATTTCGGTATATAGTCCCTTGTTAGCGGCTGTTTTTTTACTGTTTAAATAAATGCGATAAAAAGGAGCTAATTCAAATTTTTCATAGCGATATTCTTCATCTATATCAAAGCTGATGAAACCATATGCTCCAAAACTAGAATGTTGATTAATGAATCGTTCATAAGTAATACCTATAGCAGGCATGATCAAAATTTCTAGGAGATTGATTTTTAGCTCGTTTTGAGGGGCATTATCTGCTACTATTTCTTTGTATTCATTTTCTTGACTTACCGCTAAAAAAGGTATCAAAAGAACTAAAGTGAAGCTAAAAATATTTTTAATCATAATTGTTTTTAGTAGGCATTTCAAAATTTATACCAAAATCCCTTTAAAAGTAAAGTTTTATTCCAACAAGTATTTTTTATATTCGTAAAAAAAGGATTTGAAAATTCTCTCCTACAATGTAAACGGCATTAGAGCTGCATTTAATAAAGGATTTATAGAATGGCTTCAAGCTACTGATGCTGACATAATTTGTATTCAAGAAACAAAAGCACTAAAAGAACAAGTCAATACCGAATTA
>Ga0315330_10001986_pt1 | contig 13949 bp, 11 predicted proteins | sample M140m34915metaG_FD_203453 | JGI IMG/M metagenome (GOLD analysis project Ga0315330, IMG submission 203453) | Ammonia-oxidizing marine archaeal communities from Monterey Bay, California, United States - M1 40m 34915 | ecosystem: Environmental > Aquatic > Marine > Intertidal zone | place: USA...
GCCTCTCTTTCCCTTTTGATTTTCATCCTTTTTGGTTCTGGTTTTATTGAACAAGTCCCAATAGCCGCATTGTTAGGAGTGATGTTTATGGTAGTTATAGGTACCTTTGCATGGAGTTCGTTAAAATTGTGGAATAAAGTGCCTTTAGCAGACGTACTCGTCATTGTTTTAGTTACTGTACTTACAGTAATTTTTGATTTAGCGATAGCAGTTCTCGCTGGTGTAATTGTTTCATCACTGGTATTTGCTTGGGAAAATGCAAAACGCATTCGAGCGCGAAAACACATAGATCAACACGGTGTTAAACACTATGAAATTTATGGTCCGCTCTTTTTTGGTTGTATCGAATTATTTAACAGCAAGTTTGATATTAAAAATGACCCAAAAGAAGTTGTCATAGACTTTAAGGAGTCACGAATTGTAGATCAATCTGCAATAGAATGTGTCAATAAACTCACAGAACGCTATCTTAAAATGGGAAAGAACGTTCATTTGAGACATCTATCTTCTGACTGCGTAAAATTGATTAAACGAGCCGAAAAGATCTGCGACGTAAATGTCTTGGAAGATCCAGATTATTTTGTGGCAATTGATAATTTCAGACAGGCGCAAATGGCTAGCCTCTCTGAAACTAACTAAATTGAAATTGAGTCGTGCACGCGTACTTGCTTCCACAAATGCTGAGCTTCTTCGATAAAAAGAGTATGGCTAGGGTCGGTTTGATAAGCATTCTGAGCCTCTAAGTCAAGAAAACACATCGTATAGCAATAAGTAAAACTATTGTCCACCACTGCGCGTTCTTCTGAGGCAGCAGGACAGCCTATATGATTGGCTATGGCTTGAGGGTTGGTTCGAATTAATTTGCGAATGGCTTGTTCGAAAAGGGATCGATCTTTTTGGTTTTCGGGGTTTTTTAACCAGAAAAATACGGTGTGTAATAATGGTCCTGTTGTGTTTTCTATGGATTTTTTACTCATCTAGTTTCTGTTTTAAAATTGGATGACTTGAAACTAAATATACATTAAATCCATTTTATTCTTAACTGTTGAGCCATAGTTAGACAATCATCCTAAGACTTTTTAACAAAAAAAAGGATGGAATTGTTGATTTCTTGGATGCTAAAGGAGTTTTGATTCGTTTTGCAATATTTATATTAGCATCCTATAGCGATGAGCAATCAAACAACTTATACCGAAGAGAACATACGTTCCTTAGACTGGAAGGAACACATCCGTATGCGCCCTGGAATGTATATCGGGAAACTTGGTGATGGCTCCTCTCCAGACGACGGTATTTACATTCTTCTCAAAGAGGTATTAGACAATTGTATTGATGAGTTTGTCATGGGTGCGGGGAAAACGATAGAAATAAGCATCAAAGAGAATGTAGTAAGCGTACGAGATTACGGTCGAGGAATTCCTTTGGGGAAAGTCGTGGATGTAGTTTCTAAGATGAACACGGGAGGAAAATACGACTCGCGTGCGTTTAAGAAATCCGTTGGTCTTAATGGGGTAGGGACTAAAGCGGTTAATGCACTTTCTGAGCAGTTCACCGTTGAATCCAGTAGGGACAAAGAACTAAAAAGAGCTCATTTTGAGTTTGGTAATTTAAAAGAAGATACCCCTTTGGAATCTTCTTCAAAACGACGAGGAACCAAAGTCATTTTTATACCCGACTCAAAAATCTTTAAAAACTATAAGTACCGTCTCGAATATGTGGAGCGGATGATAAAAAATTATGTTTATCTTAATCCAGGGCTCACCATAGATTTAAATGGAGAAAAATATTTTTCTGAAAACGGCTTAAAAGATCTTTTAAACGATCAGACCAATTCGAACGACTTACTCTATCCAGTTATCCACTTAAAAGGCGAGGATATTGAAGTGGCTTTGAGTCACAGTAAAACACAATACAGCGAAGAATACCACTCCTTTGTAAACGGTCAACACACTACCCAAGGCGGGACACATCAGGCTGCTTTTCGAGAAGGTTTGGTAAAAACGATACGGGAACATTTCGGAAAAAACTACGAAGCTTCCGACATTCGAAAGTCCATTATCTCCGCGATCAGCATAAAAGTCATGGAGCCCATCTTTGAGTCCCAAACAAAAACCAAATTGGGATCCACGGAAATGGGAGGGGGGATGCCTACGGTGCGCTCCTACATCGTTGATTTCTTGAGTACGCAACTAGACAATTTCCTATATAAAAACCCAGATGTTGCTGAGATCATCCAGCGGAAAATCATCCAAGCAGAAAAGGAACGAAAAGAATTATCGGGAATAAGAAAATTGGCTAAAGAACGTGCGAAAAAAGCAAGTTTGCACAATAAAAAACTTCGAGACTGTAGAGTACATCTACCCAATCTGAAAAAAGACCGCAGATTAGAGTCCACACTCTTTATTACCGAAGGGGACTCTGCCAGTGGATCCATTACCAAATCTAGAGATGTAAATACGCAGGCCGTATTCAGTCTTAGAGGGAAGCCTCTAAATAGTTTTGGGATGTCAAAAAAAATAGTTTACGAAAACGAAGAGTTTAATCTGCTCCAAGCCGCACTCAATATTGAAGACAGCCTTGAAGATTTACGCTATAACAACATCGTTATCGCTACCGATGCGGATGTTGACGGAATGCATATACGTTTACTGCTGATCACCTTCTTTTTACAGTTCTTTCCAGAATTGATCAAAGAAGGACATTTGTATATTTTACAAACCCCATTGTTTAGAGTACGCGATAAGAAAGAAACCTTTTACTGTTACAGCGAACAGGAACGAAGAGAAGCCATAGAAAAGCTCAAAGGAAAGCCAGAAATAACGCGCTTTAAGGGCTTGGGTGAGATTTCCCCAGATGAGTTTAAATACTTTATTGGTGATGACATTAGGCTAGATCCCGTGATGCTAGACAAACAAACCACAATAGAAGAATTGTTGCTTTTTTACATGGGTAAAAACACCCCCGATCGTCAGAAATTCATTATCGATAATCTCAAAGTTGAACTGGATTTGGTTGAAGAGGAGGTGCGTTAACCTATTCTTTATAAACATTTAATCCTGTGCTACCATACTAAAGGATTGAGCTAGCAACCAATAATAAACGAGAATAATAATGATTGTTAAGCTGTATTCTAGCCAAAAATTATTTAATAATGCCTCTTGACTGAATACAAATTTCAAAATGATAAATAAAACAATTACAATTGGTATTGAAAAAATCATCAATCTTGCAAAAACAACAAATCCCAATACAAAATACCGATCTAAAAAATTCTTTTGATCTCTCTTCTCATTTATCGAAAAAACAAAAAAGAGACCCAACAAACTAATTACTGAAGCATAAATATCCAATACCAATTTCCAACCTTTTAGAGGTTCAACATCCACATATAAAAGGATCATGCTGAAAATTATATATATAGGAAAGTAAGTTAAAACAAAACGATTGGAATAAGCCCCACTTTTTAATAAAGCTTCGGCTTTTTTAAGGTTAAAAATAATCATGAGAAAAGATTTAGGTATATCTAAAATAATAAAATTTAATTTTCAACGGTATATTGTTAATTTCTTCCTTCCGATTCCTAGTAAAATATTGGGGTGATATACTATTTTAGCGATGTATGGATGATATAAACCAAACTGATCCTCAGGAGTCTTTTGCCAATGATAGCCTTGTCAAGGTTACAGGCATGTACAAAGACTGGTTTTTAGACTACGCCTCTTATGTAATACTTGAACGCGCTGTTCCCGCAATAGAAGACGGTTTTAAACCCGTACAGCGACGGATTTTACATTCGATGAAAGATCTGGATGACGGACGTTATAACAAGGTTGCTAATATTGTAGGTCACACCATGCAATACCACCCCCATGGAGATGCCAGTATTGGTGATGCTATGGTACAGTTAGGGCAAAAAGAACTGCTCATCGATATGCAGGGAAACTGGGGGAATATTCTTACAGGAGATAGTGCCGCTGCATCTCGTTATATAGAGGCACGGCTTTCAAAATTTGCTTTGGAAGTGGTCTTTAGCCCAAAGGTAACCGACTGGCAATTGTCTTATGATGGGAGAAAAAAAGAACCCATCCATCTTCCTGTTAAATTCCCATTATTGTTAGCTCAAGGTGCTGAAGGAATTGCTGTAGGACTTTCAACTAAAATCCTACCTCATAACTTTATTGAATTACTCAATGCGAGTATCCAACATTTAAAGGGTAAAAAGTTCAGTTTGTATCCCGATTTTCAAACCGGGGGTATCATTGATGTTCAAAACTACAATGATGGTCTTCGCGGTGGAAAAGTGCGGGTTCGTACTCGAATCAACCAATTAGACAAGAAAACCCTGGTGATAAACGAGATCCCGTTTAGCACAAACACCTCCTCACTGATCGATAGTATCTTAAAAGCAAATGATCAAGGGAAAATCAAAATCAAACGTATAGAAGACAATACTTCTTCGGCAGTTGAGATTTTAGTGCACTTACCCAATGACATTTCTCCCGATAAGACTATAGATGCGCTTTATGCCTTTACTGCCTGTGAAACTTCAGTCTCTCCTTTGGGTTGTTTGATTATAGATAACAAACCCAATTTTATGGGGGTAAGTGATATGTTGAAAATTTCAACAGATCATACCGTCCAATTACTTAAAATGGAGCTGGAAGTTCAGCTTCAAGACCTAGAAAATCAATGGCATTACGCTTCCTTAGAACGTATTTTTATTGAAAATAAAATCTACCGCGACATTGAAGAAGCGGAAACCTGGGAAGAAGTGATTTCGTTTATCGACAAGGGATTACAGCCCCACATTGATCACTTAAAGCGTCCTGTGATAGAGGAAGACATCATTAAGCTTACCGAAATAAGAATTAAGAGAATCTCCAAATTTGACTTGGACAAGGCACAGCAAAAGATAGAAGCTTTAGAAGGAAATATTGCCGAAGTAAAGAACAATCTTGAACACCTTATTGATTACGCTATTCGCTATTTCAATCACCTTAAAAAAACCTATGGATCAGGAAAGGAACGCAAGTCTGAAATCAGAATATTTGATGATGTAGACGCTCGGAAAGTAGTTGTGCGCAATCAAAAGTTGTACATCAATCGTGAGGAAGGTTTTATTGGTACTTCTTTGCGCAAAGATGAAATGGTTTGTGAATGCTCAGATATAGACGATGTTATTGTTTTCACTCAGGAAGGAAAAATGCAAGTAGTAAAAGTGGACAGTAAGGTTTTCGTAGGAAAAAATATCATTCATGCAGCAGTCTTCAAAAAGAAAGATCAACGCACCATTTACAATATGATATACCGCGATGGCAAAGGGGGTACATCCTTTATCAAGCGTTTTGCAGTAACTGGGATCACCCGAGAAAAGGTTTATGATTTGACCCAAGGAAAACCCCAATCTGACGTGTTGTATTTTTCTGCGAATCCTAATGGAGAAGCCGAAGTGGTAACCATACTGTTAAGGAATCTCAGTTCGATCAAAAAAATCAAATGGGATTTGGACTTTGCCGATCTTCAAATCAAAGGACGCTCTGTTAGGGGAAATACAGTAACCAAATACCCCGTTAAGAAAGTAGAACTTAAAGAAAAGGGAGTGTCCACCCTTAAACCTCGTAAAATATGGTTTGACGATACCATTAGAAGACTTAATTTAGAAGGCAGAGGAAACCTACTTGGAGAATTTAAAGGAGATGATAAACTTCTAATCGGTACCCAACAAGGAATCATTAGGGCAGTAGCTCCTGAAATGAGTTTACACTTTGAAGATAATGTCAATCACTTAGAAAAGTGGAATCCTATAAAACCGCTAACTGCAATCTATCGTGATCCAGAGAAACAACGGTATTTTATTAAGCGTTTCTTAGTAGAGCATACCGAAAGAGAGGATAGTTATATTAAAGAAAATGGTGAGCTTGTGCATTTGAGTACGGAATGGAGACCTGTATTGAGCATTGTTTTAGAGAAACCTCGTGGGAAAGAACAACCAGCACCATTAGAAATTAATGCTGAAGAATTTATCGCTGTTAAAGGATTTAAGGCTATGGGGAACCAACTTACAGATAAAAAAATAAAAAAAGTAGAGTTGAAAGAGGCGCTACAATATGAAGAGCCACCCCAAACAGATCATATGGAGATTGAGGTTGCCAACGATGAAGCAGTTTCAGGATTTGATGACGAATCCCAAACTACTCTTGACTTTTAGTTCTTCTTCCCTTTCGAATTCGCATATTTAACATCTCGACGCCCAAAGAAAAAGCAATTGAAAAATAAAGATAGCCTTTAGGAATTCTACCTGTAGTTCCTCCAAAAAGATTAGCCTCAGATAAATGAGCAGCTTCAGCTATAAGCATAAATCCGATGAGGAGTAAAAAAGAAAGTCCCAAAATCTGAAGGGAGGGATGTTTGTTTATATAGGTACTTACTGGCGTGGCAAAGCCCATCATAATCACTATTGATACCACAACAGCAATGATCATAACCCACAAGGCATAGGGAATCCCATTGGTCATTCCAACCGCAGTTAAAATGGAATCAAAAGAAAAGACGATGTCAATCATTACGATCTGTAATAAAGCTCTTGAAAAAGAAAGGGGTTTTTCTTCTTTTGATGGAGCGTGGGCTTCGATATCTTCCACTTTATGAAAAATTTCAAGCGTGCTTTTATATAACAAGAAAAGGCCTCCAGCGAGAAGGATGAGTGATTGCAAAGAGAACTGAGCAGAAAACCAACTCAGATCAACTTCAATTAAAGGAGCTTTCATCTGTGTCAACCAATTAATCCCCATAAGCATAATGATTCGCATAAACATAGCCAAAAAGAGTCCTATGCGAATGAGTTTTTTCTGCTTATCTTGCGGAAAGCGATTGGCAAGGATAGAAATGAAAATGATATTATCAATCCCCAAGACGATTTCAAGAAAAGTTAAGGTTAAAAATGCTACAAGTAAATCTGGGGTAATCATATTTATTTTATTTTTTGAATCGTTCCCTTTTGTTTGTTTTTGCTATCGCCTACAAGTGAATATTCAAATGTGTACGCATCGTCTCCCTGAGTACTGATGATACGTATTTGTATAGGCCGTTTATCTTGGTTTGATGTAGGACTTAATTTTGTTAAAATACATTCACAATTATTAACCCATCGAATTGTTGCTGTATCAATTTTTCCTTCATAACGTTCAATTTCATAAAGGGAGTCTCTTGAGAAATAAGAGGTTTTAATTTCCCCATTAATGATTTGAGTAAACTGAAAATCGCCCTGTTGAAAGGGTCTACAGTTCCGTTCCAAAGTGTAACAAGAAATAAATAGAATTAAGCAAATAAAGGGTGTACGCTTCATTGGGTGCAAAAGTACTAAGATTTAGGGAAAAAATAACGAAAACTTCCGTCCTCATACAATTGGATGATTTGAACAATTACTTCTCTTTCTGCATCAAGGGGCTGCTTTACTAATGGTTTTAGCATTTCTAAATTCTCTGTAGAACTTTCCTTTATCGAATCTTTATTTTCAAGATTAAGATTAGGAGGGTTCGACAAGTTTAAAGTACCTAAAAGCAACCAATCCAATTTCACTTCCTCAAAAGAATTGTGAATTTTAAGAATAAATTCTAAACTGGGTTTGTTTCGTTTTGAGAGAATGTGAGAAACAGAAGAACGCTGCACACCAATGCGCTCTGCAAATCCAGCCGCATTTAATTGGTGGTTTTCCATGATTTCCTCAAGACGAATAAGAAACAAATCTATGTTTAACATTGTAAACTATTGTGAAATTACTTTGTAATATACAATGCTAAATCCAATTATACAAATCAAATATTATTAGATTACTACTTTAAATTATTTATTTAAAGCATTGATTTACAATAATTTAATTTATAAAAATAGAAAAATGATTACAATTGTATATTGATGCGCAGAGCATTCTCCGTTTCTGACACTTATTGGTTACCTTTGTAAACTACAAATGTAAACAAATGGTTGTTTACATTTGTACCATAATTATAAAAATGACTGACAAAAGGTATTTTCCACCCGAGCTCTTAAATGCTTTTTTAACTGGCTTAAAACCAACAGTTAAGCAAACAATAATTGGAAATTCAATAAATGGACTGCCCATTCATCAACTGCAACTAGGTTCTGGAACAATTAAAGTACTGATGTGGTCTCAAATGCACGGTAATGAAACTACCACAACAAAGGCCCTTGTTGATTTTATTCCATGGTTGTTGGAAGCCAATCAAGCATCGCTTTTAAATACTTTTAGCTTTTTCATTATTCCACAGTTAAATCCAGACGGTGCCAAGGCGTACACCCGTGAAAATGCCAATGGGATCGACTTGAACAGGGACGCCCAAAAACAAACGGAACCTGAAAGTAAGGCGCTAAGCACCCAGTTCCGAAAGATTCAACCCGATTTCGCATTAAATCTTCATGGACAAAGAACGATCTATGGCGCAGGAAAGCAAGGAAATGCAGCGAGCCTTTCTTTTTTAGCACCTGCAGCTGACAACGAGCGCTCCCTTACCCCTGCGCGAGAGCATGCAATGAAAGCCATCGCAGCCATTTACAGGGCGCTAGAGGATGATTTGCCTCAAGGAATTGGCAGATACGATGATAGTTTTAATCCAAACTGTGTAGGGGATGCTTTTACACAAGCAGGAACCCCAACCATTCTCTTTGAAGCAGGACACTATCCTAATGATTACCAAAGAGAAATTTCGAGAAAATTCATCTTCAAATCTTTTAAAGCACTCTTTTTGCATCTCTACCATACTGATAAAGAAACAGAAGTAACAGATTATTTCAGAATTCCTGAAAATACAAAGAATTTTGTTGACATCATAGTATCCCTAGTAACAATAGAGGATCAAGGCAACTTGTATAAAAATCAGCAATTAGCTGTTCAATATCGCGAAGAGTTAAAGGAGGGAGTAATAGAATTTGTCCCTGCTTATCACTGCTTTGGAAGTCCATTAACGCTCAAGGCACATCGCTATATAGAAGCAACTAATTTAAATCTATCCTTCACATTTTCGCAAGATGAATTGATTAAAAACCCCGAGTTTTATAAATTATTTTCAATAATTAATTAATTTCCTAATAGGATTCTCATAAATAACAATCTTTTTTAATTAAATTTACACTTTTAATCCAAAAAATATTTTCCAATGAGTAAAGTTAACCTTGACGAGGTCGACCATAAAATTTTAGATATTTTAATTGACAATACTCGAATCCCTTTCACAGATATTTCAAAACGTTTATTGATTTCAGCGGGAACGGTACATGTTCGTGTTAAAAAAATGGAAGAAGCAGGTATTATAAGAGGGTCTTCGCTAAATTTAGACTATGTAAAATTGGGCTATTCATTTATAGCCTATGTTGGGATTTTCCTTGAAAAAACAAGTGCTACCGAAACTGTATTAAAAGCGTTAAACGATATCCCATTCATCACTGTAGCTCATATTACAACTGGAAAATTTAATGTTTTTTGTAAGGTGCGTGCGCGAGACACCCATCATGCAAAAGATATTATTTTTATGATTGATGATGTTGAGGGTATTTCAAGAACTGAAACCATGATATCCCTAGAAGAAAGTATTAATGACAAGAAAAGATTAATGCACCGAATTTTTAATGAATTAAACTAAATAATGGCCCGAAAACCCAAAATTGAACGCTTTAACGAAAAAATCCTTTCCCGATTTCAAATTTACAACAGCCTTTTTCTTACTCTTCCTTTTAAAACAATAAGACAGACTTCATTATTGATGCCTCTTTTTGCAGACCACTGTCGTAATCAATACGATATAGGTGCAAATCCCAAGGCAATTGTGAGGAGTTTTTTCAATCAATTTGCACCAGACCTAGACGAAAAACAACAACAAGATTTATTGTTCAATTTTATTCAATACATCGAGCGTCAAGTAGTGCTGTTTGATGCAATAGAAGATGCAGGGTTCTCTTATGTTAACAACATGCACGGAATAGGGACACTTCGAAGCATGAAAGAAGAGGCAAAAAACAAACAACTCACAGAAGCTCTTTCTGATTACATCAAGCGATTTAAAGTGCGTATCGTCCTTACTGCGCATCCAACACAATTCTACCCAGATAATGTTTTAGTCATCATTAACGAGCTTTCAAAAGCTATAGCTCAAGACGATTTAGACAATATTAAAAAATTGCTGGTGCAATTGGGTAAAACACCTTTCTACAAGAAGGAAAAGCCCACTCCATACGATGAAGCCGTGAGTTTGATTTGGTTTTTAGAAAATGTTTTCTATCATTCGGCAAGCACCATTTACAACTATATTGCGGAACATATAGTAGATTCGGATCAACTCGATAACTCCATTTTCGATTTTGGTTTCTGGCCTGGTGGTGACCGTGACGGAAATCCTTTTGTAACTCCTGAAATTACATTAAAAACTGCAAAAAGACTTCAGTTTTCTGTCTTACGTAATTACTATCGAGATTTGAGAAAACTCAAACGAAAAATCACTTTCCCGGGGCTAGAACAACGCATAACCATTCTAGAAGATATGGTGTTCAATCAACTTTTTTATCCAGAGCGAAACGACAAGTTCTCCCTGGAGTTTATGCAAAAGGAGTTGTCATTTGTTTTGAATGAAATCCAAAATGAACACGATGGCTTGTACAAAAGTGAAGTGCTAGACATGATTCACAAGTTGCGTCTTTTTGGACTTCATTTTGCGAGCCTGGATATACGACAAGATTCACGCGTACATCACAGTGTCTTTAACGAAATTGTATTGCACCCAGACATACAAAACTACTCCCAAGGCTTACCCAAGGACTACCTCGGTCTAACCCTAGAAGAAAGGTATAAGGTGTTGATGTCTCTTACTGGTGATGTTCCATCTTCGATTTTCTCGGATGAAATAACCCTCAAAACTTTAGAAAGTATTCGAAGCATGCAGCAAATACAAAAGTTAAATGGAGAGCGTGGTTGTAATCGTTATATCATTAGCAACTGTCAATCTTTAGAGAATATTTTAGAACTCTTTGCTATGTGTCGCTTATGTAACTGGAATGAGCCAAAAGTTGACTTCATTCCATTATTTGAAACGATTCCTGATTTAGAAGCGGCTGGAGGAGTAATGCGAAATTTATTTAGCGACCCCGTTTATAAATCGCATCTTAAACGTCGTGGGATGAAACAGACCATAATGCTTGGTTTTTCTGATGGAACCAAAGACGGAGGGTATTTTATGGCAAACTGGAGTATTTATGTGGCTAAAGAAACCTTGAGTCAATTGGCTTCAGAATTTGGAGTACAAGTAGCTTTCTTTGACGGAAGGGGAGGACCCCCAGCTAGAGGTGGCGGAAATACCCACGAGTTCTACGCCTCTATGGGAGATCAAATCCAGAGTGATAACATCCAATTGACAATTCAAGGACAAACCATTAGTTCTAATTTTGGAACCATGGATTCTTCCCAATTCAATCTTGAGCAACTTTTGAGTTCTGGAATAGGAAATCAAATTTTTAATCCGGGTAAAAACAATCTGACAGATCAAGATCGCTTACTGATGGAGCACATTGCCAAGATCAGCTACAAAGTCTACCAAGATTTTAAAGCACATCCGATGTTTATTCCATATCTGGAACGAATGTCTACTTTACCCTATTACGCTAAAGCGAATATTGGCAGTCGTCCTTCTAAGAGAGGAAAGTCCAAAGCCTTAAAGTTTGAAGACTTAAGAGCCATCCCTTTTGTAGGAAGCTGGAGTCAGTTAAAACAAAATGTCCCCGGATTTTACGGTTTAGGAAGGGCGCTACAAAACCTCATTAATGAAGGCAAGTTAGATGAATTAAAAGAGTTGTACAAAAGTTCACGCTTTTTTAGAACACTCATTTTTAACAGTATGATGAGTTTGTCTAAATCCTTTTTTAAACTTACCGCATACATGAAAAACGACAAAGAGTTTGGTGCTTTTTGGGAAATCATTTTTGAGGAATACCATCTAACTAAAAAATTGCTGCTAGAAATCAGTGAATTTTCAACTTTGATGGAAAACGAACCTGCTGGTAAGGCATCCATTAAAGCACGTGAGGAAATTGTTCAGCCACTTTTGACGATCCAGCAGTTTGCCTTAATGCAATTGCAAGAACTAAAAAAAGCAACGCCGTCTGATGACAAAAAAATTAAAATCCTTGAAGCCATCGTGACACGTTCATTGTTTGGTAATATTAATGCAAGTAGAAATTCGGCTTAGGGAGCACTATAGTATTCAAAGGCTTTTATAAACAATTCTTGTGGAACTTCAACGTCCATCTGGGGTTGGCCAATGGACTTCAATAGAATAAAATTAACTCTTCCAGCCTTATTTTTTTTGTCGTGACGCAGCAAGTTTAGAATCGCATTTACGTCTTCATTTGAAAAATACACTAGAGGATAATAGCGTTTAAAACCTGCCTTAATTGCCGTCGCATCCGAAGGTTTCAAATCACAGCAATGGATGCTTAAAAAAGCTTCTAAGACCATGCCCACGGCTATAGCCTCCCCATGAAGCAGTCTTTTTTTATGTGGGTGGGTGAGAAAATAAGATTCAATCGCATGGCCCAAGGTATGTCCGAAATTTAATATTTTACGAAAACCCCGTTCTTTTGGATCGATTTCAACGACCTCTTTTTTTACTGCAATTGAAGATTCAATGAAGGGGGCAAGGCTATTTGCATCTAGCGTTGTAATCTTTAAAAGTTCCTGCCAATAGCCAGGATTTGCAATCAATCCGTGTTTGAGCATCTCAGCAAAACCACTCCTGATCTCCACCTCTGGAAGCGTTTGCAGCCATTGAGAATCAATAATAACTTCTTGGGGTTCTTCGATAACTCCAATTTGATTTTTGAGTGGACCAAGATCAATTCCAGTTTTTCCTCCTAGAGAAGCATCGACCATGGCTAATAGACTTGTAGGAATGTTGTAAAAATCAATTCCACGTTTAAAGGTACATGCTACAAACCCCCCTAAGTCAGTCACTACGCCACCCCCCAAATTTAATAAAGCACTATTTCGGTCTGCGCCTAATTCTGAGAGTTGATGCCAAAGCTTTTCACAGGTTACCAACTGCTTGTTTTCCTCTCCTACTCCCATGGTCAAAACCTGCACATCAGTAAGCCGAGTTTGATTCAAAAAAGGCTCCAAACAGTAGCTTTGAGTATGTTCATCTACTAAAATAAAGAGACTGCTGTATGCACGGTCTTTAAGTTTATTCGGTAGTTCTGTTAAAGCTTCCTTTCCAAAGGTTAAATTAATTTGATTTTGCATAATTAAACGATAGTTGCAAAAATAAGGATTTAAAAAAACATTTTAGATTTGAATCTAACGGAAGGATTTAATTTTTTTGAAATCGCTTATGACACTAAACCAACTTACCATAGTGATCAGTAAAAAGATAAAGTTTGAACGCCTCAACAAAAAAAAATGATTTATCTAGTTAAAAAGAGATAAAACTCAGCCTTTTTTAAAGTTCTTTTTGACGCGATCTAGATCTCTTTTGTTCTCTCGATCTTTAATTTTCTCTCTTTTGTCATAAAGTTTTTTTCCTCTGGCTAGAGCGATTCGCATTTTAGCAAAGCCTTTGTCATTGATAAAGAGACGAAGCGGAACAATAGTTAACCCACTGTTTTTTACTTCTTTGTGGAGTTTTTTCAGCTCTTTTTTGTTTAAAAGAAGTTTGCGTTGTGCTTTAGGGCGATGGTTAAATCGAGTACCATAAGCATATTCTTCAATATTCATGTTTACGGTAAAGAGTTCCCCTCTTTCATTAAATTCACAGAAACTTTCGGATATAGAAGCCTTGCTGTTCCGAAGGGATTTGATCTCTGTTCCGGTCAGCACGATGCCCGCTGTATATTCGTCTATGAGTTCATATTCGAAGCGCGCACGTTTGTTCTGTATGTTCACGTTTTTTTGC
>Ga0315330_10001988_pt1 | contig 13940 bp, 3 predicted proteins | sample M140m34915metaG_FD_203453 | JGI IMG/M metagenome (GOLD analysis project Ga0315330, IMG submission 203453) | Ammonia-oxidizing marine archaeal communities from Monterey Bay, California, United States - M1 40m 34915 | ecosystem: Environmental > Aquatic > Marine > Intertidal zone | place: USA...
CAAATTTAATATATAGTCAGGGTATATCAGGTTTTCGGTGGGACGAATCTTCAACCTTTCACCCCTATGCTTCAATAGGACTTCAGGCAAAAAGGTTTACCTGTGGCGAATGGAATCATAGTTTAAATTTTGAAAACAGTAATGATATAGAAGTTAAGCTGAGAAATTTGGATTCATCTATCCTTCAAAAAACAAGCGGTTTGTTTGTATCTCCTATAGAGGCATATTCTGATTCTAGAACTTACGAGAAAAATGATGCGGTGTATAGCACGGGTAATAAGCGTCATTATTATTGGAGTGGTGATTCCAGTTTGAGTGGATTTGCTCCGTCACAAAATAGATCTGAGTGGAGTAGAGCCGGGGGTTTTTATCAGGATATAAACACGCAGTATTGGACGCGCGATTTTTTCTGGAAACCCTCCCTTGGTTTGAGCGTGAGTCAAAAACCAAGAATGCAGGATATCGGTGTTGGCGATGCATATATACAAATATTTAACGATGGAATTAATGAAAGTTTACTGACTCTTGATTTGGATTTTAATAATCGCAATGATTCTGAAGCGAGATCTATTATTCATTTTTTAGAGCAACATTATGGTTGCGTACCTTTCGGTTTTACTCCTCCGGCACCCTACGAAACAAGGCAAAATTTTGTATGTCAAGAATGGAGCCATTCTTATAATTTTAAAGGTAATCATAGTATAAGTGCTAAGTTTGAGCAATACCCCTTTAATTTAGAGGGTCAACAATATGATTCTATTAATCCCGTTCCTTTTATTAATACTGGAGAGCTAATATTTACTTCGCCTTTTATTATGAGAAGTCAAGATTCACAAGAGCGGTTATCAATATATAATCCGTTTAGATCTAAGTTCCTGTTGAAAAATATTGGTGATACCCCTATCGATTTAAGTTATTGCTCTATATCCGGCAGAGAGAATCTACAATTTTCAATTCTAGGTCAAGAAAATAATGATGTACCAATGGTTTCAAAAAATTTAGTTGCTAGTGATTATGAATACACTCTACCTTTACAAGGAACGCTTCCAGCAGAATCAGGATTAAGCAATAGTTCTTCCACAATCGATTTGCACGGAGCTAATATTAGACTTAGGAAGGGGTTTTTGGGGGGAGATGAGGGCGGGTATATTTTTGAGCTTCAAGACAAAACAAGATCATTTATTCAATATAATGATGGACTAATCCGCGATCTTGGTAATGCCGATTATATGCTGCAAACTAATTATTTTATAAATTATGACTTTATTACTGGGAATAAAACAAGCATTTTAAATGCGCAGGAGTCTTCTGATATAGAAATTATTTACCAAGGTGCAGATGAAAGTGATTTATTTTGTAACTTACTTGATATAGACGGAGACAATTTGATTTATATGACCGACACCAATCCAAGTACTGAAGGTGGGAACATATTATTAAAAGAAGCTAGTAGATATTATGAGCAGGAAATATTAATAAGTGGAAATTATTTAAATAGCCCAAAATCTGGAGATGTGAGAATATACCTAAATATATAAAATGAGTAGCCAGTCAGCAAATATAAATAAACAACTAGTTTCTTTGGTTCCTGATTCCTTAATTGATTTATATGAGATTGATTTTAGTAATCTGCAATCTAATTTTGAGGAATTAAAGAATTTGTATGATATAAATTTAGGGGTTGATACAGTATATCGATTTTGCCCTATGAAAAATGGAGTTAATCCTATTATTTGGCAAGGATTTTCTTATCAACCTTTACCTATTAGAACTGATGGTTTTGAGTCTCAATCAGACGGAAAACTTCCTAGGCCAACTTTAACTCTCGCAAACCCTGAGGGGTTATTTTCTAAAATTTTAAAATCAAATCAAGATTTTGCGAACTGCAAGGTAGTGAGAAAAAGGACATATGCAAGATTTCTTGATGAGGTAAATTTTCAGGGAGGCGTAAATCCTTTTGGTTCGTCTAGCGAAAGTTCTTATCTGCCTGACGATGTTTTTTATATCAATAATAAAAAAATAGAAAATAAAAAAGTTATTGAATTGGAGCTAGTATCTGCTCTAGAACTCGAGGATTCTTTTATTCCTGCAAGGGTAGTTTTGTCTGGTTATTGCAATTTTACCTATAGATGCAGTATTGGTTGTGGATATAAAGGTTTACCGATTGAGACGTCAGAAGGAAAAAGTTTAATCAAAGGTTTTGCTGTTAACAAAGAGAAAATTGGAGATCAATATGACACTGGTATTGTAGATGCTTCGATCTATGGTGGAAATATAAGTAATGTGGATTATTGGAACAAATATGGGAAAGACGGAAACTACCAAAGTTTATCTGGTTATCAATTGGGGGATGTTGTTAAGATTGTTCCAACAAATGCAAACAATCCATATAAATCTACTCCGCATATTTTTGTTTGCATTCAAAAGCATGAAGACGCATCAAGATATCATCCATTTTTCTCAAAAGAATATTGGCTTAAGGATTCATGCTCTAAAACAATTGAGTCATGCAAAAAAAGGTTTACCTTAAAAAAGGATCCGATAACAGGTCAAGATCTAACACCCTACAATGAAAGCCTGAAAGCAAGAGGTTTGAGATTTGGAGGTTTTCCGGGAACAGAAAGGTATCCAATTGAATGAAATAAACAAAACAATACTTGATGAAATTAGAAAATATTGCCGGAAATTTAAAAAACAGGAATCTTGTGGGGTGGTTTATTTTGATAATTCTACTTTATATTTTTTGCCATGTGAAAATATAAGCAGGTCTCCCGAGTATTATTTTTTAATAGACCCTGTAATTTTAATAGATTATGATGTACAATATATTGTGCATTCTCATGTAATAGGATCATCTCAGCCAAGCGAAAATGATATCAATAGTTCGAACGAATTATGTATACCTTATTTGATATATAGCTTGAGAGACAATGACTTTTTCCTGTATGAAAATATAGGTGTATAAACTATAAAAGGTTTAAGGTAAAGTGAAAACGGTATATCTACATGGAGAGCTAGGCAAACGCTTTGGTAAAAAGTGGGAACTTGCTGTGAACAATATCGAGGAGGCGTTTTCTGCTATAGAGGCAAATTGCGAAGGATTTTTTAATTATGTGTACAAGTCTTCAGCTAAAGGTATTGATTATATTATACTCACAAAAGATCCAAAATCTATAAAAGATAAGGATGATTTACGCGAAAATATAATTGATGAAAAATTATCGAAAGTAAATTCAAAACAAAAAGAAATACATCTTTTGAGTCCTGTTGGTGGGTCTGCTGTTTTTGGGGTTGGTGGATCTCTTGCGTTGTTAAAGGTAGGGGGAGGTTTAACGACTCTTGGTATGGTTGTTGCTTCTGTGGCAATATCTTTTGCAATGCAAGCTTTGACTAAACCGCCAAAGCCACCCCAGCGAAAAGATTCAATAAGTACAAAATCATTTTTAATTTCAGGAGGTATAACTAGGCAAGCTCAAGGAATAGCTGTTCCTTTGGGTTATGGGCGTTTAAAAATTGGCCCAACAAACATCGCATCAAAAAAAAGTAGTAAAAAACTGTCTAAATATAATTCTGGAAGTTCGGCAACTTTGGAAAGTTATACAGAGTCAGAGTTTATAGACTTACTTTCCGAAGGTCCGATACATGGCTTTGTTGATCAATACGGAGTAACTCTGCCCGCTGATGATGTTTTTGAGGGAATATACTTAAATGATGTACAGGTAAGAAACTCGGCCTCCCCGGGAGAACAGGTTGGTACATATAATTATATATTAAATGAAAATCAAAAAAATTCTCAAGGTAGGCCTAAATATAAAATTGGATCAGACGAAGAGAGTATAATATTGACCAAAGGTGTGTTTCACGTAAGGGAATACGACGTTATATTGTATGGACCTAGTCCATATACCACAGCTGATACAGCAAACGAAGCTATAGAAAAGGGTTCGAAGGTAGCGTCTCATTTTGTTTCAAATTCATCAGTAGATGAAATAACTATTTCGATTCGCACAGAATTATATGTACAGAATATGGAGACGGGGGGAATGAATTCAAATACTGTTTTGTTTGCGATTTTAGTTTCAAGAGGCAATAAAGATTTTAATATTCTTGAGCCTGAATCTGGGTGTATAATGATTACAAAAAAAGGTGATGGCCTCAGTTGGGATGAAGGCATCAACAGATTTGAAATGTCAGGAATTGCTACCTCTACTTATCAATTTGATATAAGCTTTAAGGTCGATAGAAATTTAGATATTTCTGACGCTAGTGGAGGAATAACTTTTAAGATAATTAAAATTTCTCCTGAATACGATCCCTCTGTTAAGGGTAGTTCTGGGGGTGTAGGAAGGGTAAGGTCTATTCAATTGTCACATGTAGAGGAAAAAATAAGTGAAAATTTAATATATCCACATAGTGCTATGGTTAAAATATTAGTTGATAGTAAAAACTTTTCAAGTATACCTGATCGATCATATCACTTGAAGTTGAAGAAGGTTGTTATTCCTGATAATTATGATCCGATATCCAGAAAGTATACCGGACCTTGGAATGGACTATTTAAGGGTCAGTTGCACGGAAATATGTCTGTACATTCAATAGCTGATTCAGATAAATATTGGACGGATAATCCTGCTTGGATATTTTTTGATTTATTGTATAACGCTAGATATGGAGTGGGTAAATATGGACTCGAGGAGGAGAATGTTGATAAGTGGCAATTATATAAAATTGCAAAATACTGTGATGAGCTTGTAGAGACTGATTACCCTATTGAGACTGAAAATGGTCAACCGATTGCATTTACATGTTTAAATAATTTGAATGAATCTGTTGAACCTAATCAATTACAAATTAAAATAAAATATAGTGAAACAGAAATAATAGCTCCAACCCCTGAACCTCCAAGCTATGATCATAGTACATACGAGGTTATTAATGGAAATTATACGTACTCACAAGCCAAAGCAGATGCAATATCTAGAGGTGGAAGACTTGCTATTATAAGAAATGCTCAAGAAAGTCAACAGGTAATTACCGCCTACAACTCCGGCATTTCGCACGGATTGGGAAGTTTTTACCGTGCATGGATTGGTTTGGAGCAGGTTGGTTTGGATAATTCAAGCTGGACTTGGTCAGACGGTTCAAGTTTAACTTATACAAATTGGGGGGGGAATAACCCAAATAACGATTCGGAAACTAGGGGTTTAATTGGTTGGGATGGGAAACATAGAACAACATGGAATGATGCACAGTCATCCACGGTAGCTTCTTATATACTTGAAAAAAAGGGTGTGGATGTTAATAATCCAACACCAACCCTACTACAATTAAATAAAGAAAAATTTATTTCTAAATTCGGCGAAGGTAACTCACTTAAGGGTAAAAAGGTGGCATTTTTTATACCAAAAACATCCAGCTCTCTTACAGAGGAGTCTTTGATCGAAAAAGCTGTTGCTAGAGAAGGTAAAATGAAAATTGAAGAAAGAATGATTTTAAGTTCAGACCCGTCAACATTTAGTGTGATTGTTTCTGGGCCAAAAATAGAGGATAATAAAGGTTCGTTTGATTTTGTAGTTGGTGCATGCGCTGTCCAATTAAACCACCCTGTAGTTGAACCTAGATTCACTGCAAATTTATACCTAACTGACAGAGCAGAGGCTTTAGAGGTTATTAAAAATTTAGCATCAATGTTTCGCGGAATATCTGCATACTCTGCCGGTAAAATATTGGCAATTCAAGATTCTCAGAAAAAACCAATACAACTTTTTAATAATTCAAATGTCGATAACAACGGTTTTATTTATATGGGTGTGCAGAAAAACAAGAGGATTACAGCCTCTTTAGTGAGGTTTAATAATTCTGTAAAAAATTATAAGCCCGATTTAGTTTATGAAGAAGATTCCGAAGCTATACAAAAATTTGGCTACATAGAGAATGAAACAATGGCCCTTGGTGTAACTTCTGAAAGTCAAGCCCGCAGATTTGCAAAATGGATACTTCTTACGTCTCAATTTGAAACCGAAACAATAACCTTTAACACTGGTCAAGAAGCTTCTTATCTGTTTCCTGGGTGCATATTTGAAGTTTCTGACGAGTTAAGAGCTGGACAAACAAAAAGTGGTAGGATTTTGGATATCGCTCCTTCTCGAAAACTCGAAATAAATGGAGTACAGTATACTCACAATGACCCGTATATACTTATAGATAAATCTGTTAAAGATGATCCTGTATTATCAAGGGTGGAACTTACGGTTTGTGTAGGGCTAGAAAATTCAAATCAAGAAAACTTAGACTTAAGAGCTCCATCAGAGGCTTCTCAGGAAGATCAGGATCAAGAAATTGAATCGATTTTTACACCTCAAATTTATAAGTTTGATGCGTTATTGAAAGAATCTGATAATATTAAAAAGGGACCAAGGGGACAAAAAACGATTGCTTGCGAATTATTGCTTAAAATACCATTGGAGATTGACCTTGCAAAAAATAGAATAAAAAAATATAACCATAATTTTGATTCTGGTGAAAAAATAATTTTAAGAAGCGAAGGTGTTCTTCCTGGCGGTTTACAAGAAGACAGGGTATACTTTGTTGTTAATAAAACAAAAAATACATTTCAAATATCACTTGATGACCCGTCTTCCGTGCCCCAGTATCAGGTTGTTAATATAATTGATGAAGGAAAAGATTTTCTTGGTGTTGATGGAGGGGATCATTATTTTTGTCCGTTTTCCATACTTGGTGTTAATAATGTAAGAACACGAGAGGCGTTAGATCAAGTATCTATAGGCTCCAGTTATTCAATAAAAGGTCTAATTGGCGCTTCTTCCAAGGGGGGATTGGGTTATCAAAACTTAATACAAAACCTTGAAATAGAGGGTTCGTTAACTGATGGTTGGGGAGTCTCTTCGATATTTGGATATATAAATATCGAAAATAATGACGGTTGGGTGTATTCTGTTCAGTTAAATGAGTGGATTTTTCTTAAAAATAAAATAGAGAATAATTCTGGTTGGTTCTATTTAGATTCTTTGGGTTGGATTTACTTGAAGAGTGATGGAGATAATTATTTGTGGTATATATCTTCACAGGATGAATGGGTTCGCTCTGAAAAATATTCTAATAAGTTTTATAGATTTCAGCAATCTACAAGTGGCATATCTAGTGGAGACTCAAAAAAAATAAATAACAAGACAATATTTGTTAAGAACATATTTTCTAATCACGGTTACTTCTTTTCGTTTCTTGAAAACTCTTCAGATATTACTTCAACTAATCCAAGTTCATCGTTTAATACTACTATATCTGAAGTTAATCCAGGAATGAGTTCATCAATTATTTCTGACGTAATATCAGTTACTTCAGAGGAGTCTTTACAAGGTCAGGACTCAATAAGAATAATATTTCAATCCGGGCACGGGCTAGATTTAAGGAGTAATAATATTGTTAATATATCAGGTTTTTCTAGCGATAATTCTGCTCTTAACTCCCATATAAATCAACAAGGTATTGGTACTATATTTATTAATTCAACCGTGATAGAGTTAGTAAACTCAAATTCTGCCGCGACCTTAATCGGTTCTTCTACGATTTCTTCAAAAGGTACATTAAGTTTCATTAACTCGGCGAAAAGTAAAGTAGAAAGAATGCTTGAATCTCAATTATTTAGAGCAGTAAGCGTAAAAGAATTGTCAGAAAATAAATATGAAGTTGTTGGTTTAGAATATAATAGTAGTAAATTTAATGCTGTAGATAAAAAAGGCGCAATTAAGAAACCTCATTTGCCTATTCCCCCACAAGCAGATATTGCTGCCCCAACTGCCCCAGCCGGATTAACGTTGAATAATTTAACCTTGTAAGGAAATGAAATCAACATCAATATCTATAGAGTTTATCGTTAACGACTTAAGTGCGAATTATGAAATTATTGGCACTTCAGATAATTATTCTTTTCAGCATAAAATGGGGAAGGGGTCAAGTTTGGTTGACTCTATTGGGGAAAGCGCTATACAAATTATACCTCTAAGGGGAAACTACGGGCAGTTTGAAATAAAGCTTTTTGCTGTAAGTGATATTGGTATCAGGTCTAGTTTTGTAACTAGCTTTATAACTGTTAACCCACCAATATTTGATGGAACCTTTACATTTAATAATTTAAGAATATCCGATTTAAAAGGAGCGGTGCAGGATAGTTTTTTTGTAGATCAATACCCCTCTGCAACTGAGAATAAATTAACTACTTTTCAACGCTTTCAAGGCAAGGATGTAGAAATATCCTGGGAGTTGATTCCTCCTAGCGGTCATGCGAGGGAGAGTCAATCTTTATCAACAGAATTATTGTCGGATACTTTGTTTTCTGGTTTCATGGTTAATATAATAAGTGATGGTCAGGTTATTGATGCGTCTTCTTATAGCGGTGAAAATCTTGCAATACAATCCCTTTCAGAACAATTGAATACAACCACTGGTAATGTCGCCGAAAATCTTCAAGGTTTTCGAGATTTTTCATTAATTCTGGATAGAGATGTATTTGATGGATTTAGTTTATCTAGGAATATTGGCCTTGAGATTGTTGCTGTTGATAATTTTGGCTCAACTGCTACAGGTAGTATTAGTGGTAGTAGTATAGAAGCCTCTTTCACCACTTTTATTTCAAACTTGAACGGTTCAGATATGTCTTTCTCCTGGGGTGCAACACAGCAAGATTATAGTGGAGTGATCATTGACGTTGTTGCTATACCTGCAGATAGAGAACTGTTTGATAGTGGTAATTTAAATGCCAATATGAACTTTTTTAATGATTTGAATTCAGCGATATATGGAGAAATATCGTGGGATGAAAATTTTAATTACTCTTCTGGAGATTTTGTATCAATAAGTGGGAGTGGTTTTCAGGCAAATATTGATCATACTGGTACTTACGCAAATTCACCACAAAGTGATTCTGTGAATTGGACTAATTATGGGGAGTTCATTGATTTTTCTTTTGCAAGAGAAACTGTAAGCGATTTAAAGTTTAATCAAGAACAATTTTTTGGGTACAAGTATTATTATACGTTTGAATTATTTGATAGTTTTGGTGCAAGCGATGTAATGCTATTATCTGAAGAAGGCTCTCTAAGTCCACAAGGAGAGTCAGGCTCTTTCTTGTTTCCATATCAATCAGAACTAAAAATTAAAAACTTAAGATACCTAGAAAGAAAAGATGACTTAGTTTTTAATTGGGATATCGTAGATCAAGATGATAATTTAATTGATCTAATCCAGTATCGATTGGCATTTAAGAACGGTGAGTTGCCTGCTATATTAGGATTGAGTGGCTCTCTGTATGATATTAATACGGATCAAATTTTAACTGGATTAACAGAAGGTAATAACTCTATATCTCTATCTGAAGATGAAAACTTTGAAACCTCAACTACTTTTGGTTTACCAACGGCTAAGTTATTTGAAACATTTGAGTATACAAGGAATTTAAATAATTCAATATATAGTACGGGAGGTTTTCCTAGTAATTATGAAGCCTTGAATTATAGCGGAAGCTATATCTCTGGCGACCATGTTGTTGATTCGTCAAATAATGTTTACAAAAACATGATTGATACTTCTTTTAGAGATCCGTTAGTTCAACCCTTTTATGATGATTGGTCTAAAAAAATAAATTATATTTCAGGCGAATCTTTTATTTATGGAGCGTTTCTCTATCAAGCTAATCAGGAGTTTGGGCCTCGGTATACAGATGGGCTATTTGATTTTTCTAAAACTTATTATTCTGGAGATTTAGTTATATCTCCAAACGAGCACTATGAAAACTTTAATTCCGGAAGTGGATACGCGTTTAATGATTTAGTTGTACATAATTCAACGTTATATAGGAGTCTTCAGAATCAAGAAAGCGGTTATTCTGTTACTCCTGGATCTGATCACACCAAGTGGAAAATCACCTCTTTATTTAATGGAGTAGATTGTGATGTATATAAAGCCCTCGACTCTTCATCAGGGCTAATACCCGTGAACCTACAAATTTACGAGTCGGGTGTGTTTGTTGATAAATGGGAAATATCTACACCCGAAACATTTAGTGGTTCACAAAATTACATACAAACTTATAGTCAGCAGATTAGTGAGTGGACAAGTGGTCAAGATTTTTTCACTGGAGATTTTGTTGTTTATTCAAATGATATATGGAGCGGCGTTCAGAATAGTGGGCCAAATCAAGGTTCTGGCTCTATTACTCCAGGTACAAATTCTCAATTTTGGACAGATCAAACTGGCGGACAGGATATAATTTTTTCATACAATTCTGGGGATCTTGTATACAGTAATGGTACTGTATATAAAGCAGGCAGTGATAACCCTGTTGGAGCACCAATAGCTGCAATTAATGAACCTGGCGAAGAATCTCAGTCAACATACGAAGGAACTGAGTGGATTCCATATTGGCAACAAGAAGTCCAGTATCAAGATACAGTTTTTGGTCATGCGGGAATACCTCAAAGCGGCAAAAGAAGTGTTGGAATTGAACTTGCTATTGTTGATAGAGAAGGAGATATATTTAGTTATCAGAAGTTGAATGCAGAAAACCCTCCTCCTGTTATATTGAGTAGTGGATTTAATGTTGATAGCATAAGTGAGGCGTCTAAGGTTAAGCTTAATTTTAATTATAATCTAGGGTTTCAAGAGAAAACAACCAAGGTATATTTGTATAGGTCAGAAAACCCAGTTTTTGATATTATTGATGAAGATGGATACCCTTTAACGAGTACAGGTACTGCGTTTGTTAAAAGTGTTATTGGCGCAGGAGATTCAACATTTGGACAAAACATAACACAAATAATTGACGAACCGCCAATTCCAAGGATTGATGGAGTAGATAAAATAACAGGATACTATTATAAAATATTACCTTTTGATGATTTTGGTAGTGGTGAGCTCTATAATGCAAATGATAATATGGGGGATTTGGAGAAAGTAATTGTTTATCCGACTAGATATAACAGTCCTAACCCTAATTCTGTTCCTGGAAGAGTTTTGCGCGCAGATCCAACTGATGGTGAAGGTGGCGTGCCTGGACCTATTATTGATTTTTCAGGCTCAACAGCTTTCGAGAATTTCTTTTTAAATTGGAAGGCTCCGGGGTCAGAATATGAAACTGGGATAAATACCTTATTGAAGGAAAAACAAAATGATATTGATCATTACGAGGTTTGGGCTTGGACGGGCAGCGTACTGTATACTGGTGATGGCCAGGGTAATATTTCACCTTTTTCACAAGCAGATAACAATAATGGGCATAGAAAAATAAATGGAGTCGCTTATAGTACAGGTATTATACCAACAGAATCTATTGACCCCGCATTAAATATATTTGGCGCTAGGAATATTTTTGATGTCTCAGCAAATTCGCCGTCTTTAGAGGCTGTATATCCAGGCACAACAAGTAAAAATGAAAATTTTTGGATTAGAGCTGTTGATTTTGCTGGTAATAAAAGTCCATTTACTGGATCATTAATTAATGATAACGATAATATTTCAGGACTATCTTTGACTCCTGGATTGGCGAGCGCCACAGATGTTGCAGATTTTGAAATAGGAATGACTGAAAAATTTGGAAATAGTATTGCTTTGATTCCCTCGAACCCTTTCTCTGATGATGTAGGGAGTATATCATGGGTTGATCATGTTTTGTATTTTAGGGGGACGGGATATTTTATTAATGGCTCTAGTACAAATAGTGGATATGTTTGGTGGGATATAAGCGAAAAACCGAATCAATCTAATTACGAATATCAAGGCTTAAGAGATATTAAATATAGTGGCGATTATAAAGTATCTGACGCTCATCCTCAGGGTGGTTATAACGCAAGTAATGAATATATTTCTGGTTTGGATGGTTTTCAGGATATAGATTTTATTATTGCAAGAAATGATAACGGTACTGCTTCTCCTGCGTTTTCCTCATTTCCGAACGCTTTAATTGGTACCGCTAATATTGCAGAAGCGGCAATAGTGAGCGCAAAAATTAACGACTTATCTGCAGATAAAATAACCTCATCCAAAATTACTAGTGCGGATATACAAATAAGTACATCTGGGAGTGGGGCTGGGGTAATTCGATCTGACGGATTTACGGGAATCGATTCTAATCAAAACCGTTCAGGTTTTTACATAAGTGGAGATGGAACTTTTGCGTTTCAAGGAGGAGGAAGTAGCTTAAGTCTTGAAGATGACACTTTAACCCTTAGGGGTAAACTTCGGCAAACAAATGGCTTTGATTATGATTTTGTAGACTTAAATGTTTCTCCTAGTTATTTCAATTATATCGAAGCTAGAGGTTATGAGGCTGGTACCGCTGGAGTTGATACATTCATTCCTGATGATAATTCTCCAACTAGTATTGAAATAATTTCAACTTTTAGGAATAGCTCTGTAACTCAAACAGGTGTTCGTTTTAGAATGGATGTTTTGTCTGGAGATAATAGGCGTCCCGTGTTTGGTTATGACGAGTTTACTGGTAGCGGACAATATAATGTTTCCGGTTTTGAGTATAATCCAAACAACTTTATTGATGATTCCAATAATTCCTCGACTAAAATAGCTAGTGGAAGTTTTGCTTTAGGGAAAAGATTAGATTCCACTGCACAGCTTAATGGGTTTGATTATTTAATTGATGAAGCTTTTCCAGGTTCTGGGCTTGCTGATTCTGTGGTGTTATATGTTTCAGGTCTATACTCAACTTACGAAAGGTCTTTCACTATAACAAGAATTAATGATGGTAGATTTGGGGATCCAGGAGTAACTCCAACATACCGAGGTCCTTGGAATAATACAAATATTTACAACTTCACTCCATCAACAATAGATAATCCTGGGCGAGGTGATATTGTTAGTTTTGGGCAGAATCATGCAGATAGAACACCGACTGATTTAATTAATAGTAACTATTTTATAGCGAATCAAGATAATTTTAGTGGACAGAAGCCCGTTGTTTCTGGAAGTGTTAATTCATTATACTGGTCTCAGTTTGGTTCTGAGTTAGAAAATGTAGCCACCGATTTACTTCTTACTAAAGATGCGTTTATAACAGAAAAATTAACAATGGGGGCAAATAATGGCCCCGCGGATATTCCTCATAGTGGAATAATCGTTTCAGAAGGTTTCACTGGTGGACTGTTGAATGTAAATACTCTACCATATCAAGAATTGGATCCTTCAATAGAAAACTACGAAACGCCAGGTTTTCTTCTAGCTCGAAAAGATGGAGGAGTTGTTTTTGATGTTGGGGGAACGGGAAAAGCTGGGCAAACTGGATACATTAGATTTAATAGTCATACAGGGAAATTAGAAATCGCCGGTTCGTTTATTAATAATACTGTTTATGATGAAAGTTTGCTATATACAGGAAGTTTTGCAAGTTTTCAGGAAGCTGATAATTTAACAAGTTTTATTGGTGGTGGGTATAATAACACATTATCAACTGAACCTGGTGGAAATTATAAATATTTTGAGAACTTAGGGTCAGCTATACTTGGGGGAGCATGGAATACGATGGATAGTAGATTTTCCGCTATTGCTGGCGGTTATAGCGGATACCTTGCAGATAATTTTTCGTTCATTGGTGCTGGGTATGGAAATTCTATGCCCCTCGAAGAACCTGGGGATCATCAAGGCGCAAACTTTATTGGTGGAGGTATAGAAAATATTATAAGTGGGGGAGCGTCACAGAGTATACTTAATGGTATTGAAAATAAAATAAATCAAACAGAAGGTAAATATTTAAATAATGAATCCGTAAAGTTTGACGAAGATCAAGGGTGGTTAAGTTCTAGGTTTTTGGGTGATCAGCTAACTGCTCAATTTATACCTAATCAAACAGGTATGGTTTCTGGAGTAATATTTCCAAGTGTAGAAAATTCTGACTGGGGAGAAAATGCAAGCGGTTA
>Ga0315330_10001991_pt1 | contig 13937 bp, 15 predicted proteins | sample M140m34915metaG_FD_203453 | JGI IMG/M metagenome (GOLD analysis project Ga0315330, IMG submission 203453) | Ammonia-oxidizing marine archaeal communities from Monterey Bay, California, United States - M1 40m 34915 | ecosystem: Environmental > Aquatic > Marine > Intertidal zone | place: USA...
ATCTAGTTTCTTGTTCTGGCTTTGCCAAGGAAATGATCAAAAGAATGTGAGGATTTATATGTCTTCAGAATCATCAAATGGTTCAAATGGTTTAGGTGACACCGGCACTGTTGTTCTGGAAGATAAACCTGACTTAAAAGAGCCCCCAATGTATCAAGTCGTTCTCTTGAACGATGATTTTACTCCCATGGAATTTGTTGTTTACATACTCCAATCAATATTTGGTTATGAGCATGAAAGATCGACGCAAATAATGTTAGCTGTCCATACAAAAGGAAAGGGTGTCTGTGGTATATTTCCTAAAGAGATAGCTGAAATGAAATCTCATGAAATTAATGAGATGGCAAAAGCCCATGAGCATCCTCTCATAAGTGAAATAGAACCTTTGACTGATTAATGTTTAGTAAAGAATTAGAACAATCCATAGCAAATTTATTTGATCAAGCGCAAGATCAAAATCTTGAATATCTAACCATAGAGCATTTACTTTTAATGCTTATTTCCGATTTTGAAGTTAGACAAGCCTTAGAAACAAACGATGTAAATATAGCTACTTTAAGAGAAAATCTTGAGGAGCATGTTAGAGATAATACACCCAGTAAGGTGGATGCTAAAAAACCTGTTCAACCAACACTAGGATTCCAAAGAGTTCTTCAAAGAGCTGTTTTTCATGTTCAATCATCCGGCAAGGGTGTTGTGAAACCTATCAATTTATTAGTAGCTATATTCTCTGAAAAAGAATCTCACTCAGTTTTCTTGCTCTCCAAACAAGGCATTGGAAGACTTGATATTGTTTCTTATATTTCTCACGGTAAGCCAGAGGGAGCTCAAGCTGATACCGATTCTGAATCTTCGGATGAAGGGATCGTTACAGATACAGCTACAACCAATAATGAGTTAGAATTTTTAATTGATTTAAATGCTCTGGCTGAATCTAATAAAGTAGATCAGTTAGTAGGGCGCATAGATGAGGTTGAACGAATCATCCAAATTTTAGCAAGACGCACCAAAAACAATCCTCTGCTCGTGGGTGAATCAGGAGTTGGTAAAACAGCTATAGCAGAAGGCTTAGCACACCTAATTAACTCTAAAGATACACCTGAATTTTTGCATGAATCAAAATTATATTCTTTAGATATAGGAGCATTAATTGCTGGTACTAAATATAGAGGTGATTTTGAGAAGCGACTTAAATCAGTACTAAAATTCTTAGATGATCAAAATAATCCTATATTATTTATCGACGAAATTCATTCCATTATTGGTGCCGGATCAGCATCTGGTGGAAGTTTGGATGTATCTAACCTATTAAAACCTGCCCTAGGTAAAGGCAAGCTTAGATGTATTGGCTCAACAACTTTTCAAGAATACAGAGGAGTGTTTAATCAAAACCAAGCTTTATCAAGAAGATTTCAAAAGATTGATGTGTTAGAGCCATCTGTTGATGAATGCATTCAAATACTAGATGGACTAAAGGGCAATTATGAATCACATCATAATGTTAAATATTCTGGAGAGTCCATAAATTCTGCCGTAACTCTATCTAAACGATTTTTAAATGACAGATTTTTACCTGATAAAGCTATAGATTTAATAGATGAAACAGGAGCTTTGTTAAATATCTCTAGAAAAAATTCGAAAAAAATTACTGTTAAACAGATAGATATTGAGAAAACCATTTCTAAAATTTCAAAAATTCCTGAGCAGACTATTTCGAGTCAAGAGTCAATCAATTTACAGAAACTAGAATCTGATCTCAAAACTGTTATTTTTGGTCAAGATACAGCTATAAAGAGCCTGGTTAACGCTATCAAATTATCCAGAGCAGGGCTTAGAGATGATAATAAAACAATTGGATCATTTTTGTTTGCTGGTCCTACAGGTGTAGGTAAAACTGAAATTACCACTCAATTAGCAAATATGATGGGTATTGAGCTTGTAAGGTTTGATATGTCTGAGTATATGGAGAGACATACTGTATCAAGACTTATAGGTGCGCCTCCTGGCTATGTTGGTTTTGATCAGGGAGGTTTGTTAACTGAGGCAGTTGTTCAAAACCCACACTGTGTTCTATTGCTTGATGAGATAGAGAAGGCTCATCCAGATATCTTTAATTTACTTCTGCAAATCATGGATTCAGGCGTACTAACTGATAATAATGGCCGAAAAGCGGATTTTAGAAATGTCATTGTGGTCATGACAACTAATGCCGGTGCAGATTTATTAGAGAAGAAAAGCATTGGGTTTAGTGATCAATCAAATGAATCTGATGCATTATTATCTTTAAAGAAACTATTTTCTCCTGAATTTAGAAATAGATTGGATGAAATTATTCAGTTTAACTATCTACCAATGAAAGTAATTCTATCAATTGTAGATAAATTTCTTACCAAGCTTCAAGCGCAGCTTGATGCCAGAAATGTGGAATTAATTTACTCTAAAAAAGTTTTAAACTGGATAGCTGAAAATGGCTATAACAAAGAAATGGGTGCAAGGCCCATGGAAAGATTCATTACCAACAAAATTAAGAAGCCTTTAGTCGATAAAGTGTTATTTGGTGAGCTTAGTAAAGGTGGTCAAATCAAAGTTGATTTAGTTGCTAATGAAGTCAAATTTAGTGCCAAAAAGAAAACCGCAAAATCTAAAGCTTAGCGACCCCTAAAAGTAATTCTGCCTTTTGTTAGATCGTATGGAGTCATTTCAACTTTTACCTTGTCACCAGTTAAGATTCTGATGTAATGCTTACGCATTTTACCGGAAATATGAGCTTCGATTATATGATCGTTTTCTAATTTTACTTTAAAAGTAGTATTGGGAAGAGTTTCAATAACTTCTCCTTCAAATTCTAAATTGTCTTCTTTTGCCATATACCTATTTTAACCTATATATATCTATATTAAGCATTTATAGCAGATTTAATGCATATGTATAATTTAACATAATATATATTATGCGAAGTAATATGTTATTAAGTTGTATTTAGAAAAAACCCTAACCCATCGAGATAATAAATTATCTGGTATATGGAATTAAGGTTAATAAGAGATTACTGTTCTAAGCTAGTTCTAGTACACTTTAGCACTTGCAGATCTTCAACTTCCTCTAATAATAGTTTAAGTTCTCTATATTCATTTAACTCTCTAGGAGTCTCAGAGGATTTAAAGCCGAAGAAGTTTTCACCAATTTCAGGGTTTTGAGTGCCAATACCTGCAAACATATTTGCATTAGATTTAGTTTTTCCAGTTAGAAGTCTATCTGCAATATCATTAATCAAAGTAGATATTTGAATTCTAGTTTCATTAAGTTGTTTGCAATTTAATATTTTTGGATTCACTTTGGTAAAATGACGATCAGATAATACTTTTTCATCATAGGTATACCGTGGTATAGCGCAGCTTGATGCCAGAATTGAAATAACGAATAAGCTAATAAAGCTTTTATTAAAAAAATTTATATACATTTATTTATTATCCCTATTCTTTACTATCAGTGTGACAATTTATCATAATATCTACAAATATTGTAGTTATCTGTAAAATTTAACCATTAACCAAACATTATAAATTATCGTCTTTATTAATGCCTTTTTGTTTTATTGAAAAGCCCCTAGGATTTTCATTGATAAATTCAATTATTAGTTGCGCATACTCTGGACCCGCCTCTTCTTGGATAAAATGCCCAGGGCCATTAATTACAATCTCTTGAGCCGATGGTATTCTCTTTAACATTTCAACTATTCTAGGGTTGTTACCAGTAACTGGGTCATTATCACTGTTAGCAATTAAAAAGGGCTTTTCCCATTTTTCAAAAACATCTCTATAAGCTTTTTCATTTTTTCTTAACTCGCTAGGAATTAAATATGGAAAAATTTGTGCGCCGGCTTTATATGTAGCATTGGGATATGGTGCTTCATATCCAGCTCTTTCTGCATTACTTACAGTTCCAAGTGTTTGCATGATCCCGCCTATATCTATGTTATCTGTGTATCTAGAATACCTAATCCATCCTGTGAACCTATCACCACCAATAAATTCTTCCCATGTGGCTGGACCTTGAAACCAAATACCCAATTTAAATAGTGGGTAGCTGATAAAAGACATTACATCTTTGAAAAAACCTCTTCCGGGAGCTATTAAGCTTGTATTAGAAGCAATAATTCTTGAGAATCTGTCGGGTTCTTCTGCTACAACTCTAAGTCCAACTAAGCCGCCCCAGTCATGAACGTGGGCTGTAACATTTTTTAGATTAAGTTCTACTATTAATTGAGTCATCTTATCTACATGCATTTGATGTGAATAATCATTAATAGAAATATATTTATCAGACTTACCAAATCCAACCATATCAGGAGCTATAACCCTATACCCTGCTTCTGTAAGAGATGGAATCATTTTTCTAAATAGATAACTCCATGCTGGCTCACCGTGAAGAAGGAAAATAATTTCTCCATTTCTGGGGCCCTCATCTAAATAATGAATTCTAGTATCTCCAATTGTTAGATAATTTGGTTTAAATGGATAATCTATTATGCCTATAAAGCGCTCATCTGGTGTTCTTAATACTCCAGGAGCAACTAGATTAAATCTTTCATAATTAATTTCAGGAGAAGAGTTACGGGAATACTGGAAGAAAACTAATATTATTACTAAAGCAATTGTTGTAAATTTAAAAGTTTTTTTCATAAATCAAAATATCTATGGCTGTCGAATATTATCCACCATACGATAAATATCCGAAGGCGGTTTGCTAAAGAAAAATGAAACAATAATAGCAACAACAAAATTAATGATCATACCAACAAAACCAAATCCCTCTGGAGATATCCCCAAAAACCAATTATCAGCCGAATTCAAATTAATATTTATAAACTTATAATAAATAATGTAAGCGGACGTTATAACTAATCCAGAAAGCATCCCCGCAATTGCACCCTCTTTATTTAATTTTTTATAAAATATGCCCATCAATAGTGCAGGAAATATTGTAGCTGCAGCCAAACCAAATGCAAAGGCTACTACTTGGGCTACAAATCCGGGTGGATATATACCAAACAGTCCTGCAATAAAGATTGCAACAGCTGCAGAACAACGAGCATAAAAGAGTTCTTGTTTTTCAGTTATTTGAGGCATGAAAGTTTTCTTTAATAGATCATGTGAGATTGATGCAGATATAACTAACAAAAGGCCAGCAGCAGTTGATAATGCTGCAGCTAAAGCACCTGCTGCTACCAATGCAACAACCCAACCTGGTAATTGAGCTATCTCAGGATTAGCTAAAACCATGATGTCCCTATCAATATAAACCTCATTAGAATTTGATAAATCTGAACTGTTGTTAACTAGCCTTTCACCAGATAGCCCTCTTCCCTTCCTAAAATTTGGTTTTACTCCATTTAATGCATTACCAGATGAATATTGAATAAGTTCATCATTATTTTTATCTTTCCAAGCAATTAATCCGATATTTTCCCAATTCTTAAACCAGCTTGGAGCTTCTTTGTATTGAACCTCTTGGACAGAATCAATGAAGTTCATTCGTGCAAATGCAGAAACTGCGGGTGCAGTTGAATATAAAATAGCAATAAATATCAAAGCATATCCAGCTGATTTTCTAGCATCACTTACTCTTGGAACTGTGAAGAATCTAACAATTACATGTGGTAAACCAGCTGTGCCAAACATTAAAGCAGCAGTAATACAAAAGATATCAATAGTAGATTTGGTATTTTCCGTATAAGCATTAAATCCAAGCTCAGTCGTAACTTTATCTAATTTGTCTAATAAATAGATATCACTGTTAACCAGAGTGTCTCCAAAGCCTAATTGGGGAATCGGATTACCAGTCATAAGGATAGAGATGAATATTGCTGGAACTAAATAAGCAAATATCAATACACAATACTGTGCTACTTGAGTATAGGTGATGCCTTTCATGCCACCTAAGACCGCATAAAAGAATACTATGCACATACCAATAATTACTCCCAGGTTAATATCAACCTCAAGAAATCTTGAGAATACAATACCAACACCTCTCATTTGACCAGCTACATAAGTAAATGAAACAAATATTAGGCATATCACAGCAACCAACCTAGCTGCATTTGAGTAGTATCTAGCACCAATAAAATCAGGAACTGTATACTGACCAAATTTTCTTAAATATGGAGCTAACAATAGAGCCAAGAGAACATATCCACCTGTCCAGCCCATCAAGTACACTGAACCATCTTTTCCAAGAAAAGCTATGAGACCAGCCATTGAAATGAATGAAGCAGCTGACATCCAGTCAGCAGCTGTTGCCATACCATTTGCAACAGGGTGAACACCCTTTCCAGCTATATAAAATTCATTTGTTGAAGAGGCACGAGACCAGATAGCTATACCAATATATAAGGCAAAAGAAAGGCCAACAAAAATATAAGTAAGTACCTGAGTATCCATAGACGCTAAAGTTTATCCTCAGATTTATTTTTATATTTTTTATCTAATCTATTCATTAGATATATGTAAATAAAAATTAAGATTACGAAGAAATAAATACTGCCTTGTTGAGCAAACCAAAAACCAAGCTTAAATCCCCCAATTTGAAGTTGATCAAGAGAATCTGACCAAATAATCCCAAATCCAAATGACACAATGAACCAAATAGAGAGAAGGATTGAAAGAATTTTTAAGTTAGAGCGCCAATAATTTTGTTTCATTTTCTATATCTTATAGGTAAGTAACTCATGATATGAATCTTCAGCCATAGCTGCAAAGTTTAATACTGTATCTGAGAACTCATTTTGTTGAATGTTTTTTTTAAAACCTGTTGAAGAATTAACCGATGGGTACCAGTGAGATGCCCAAATTCCATCATATGGTTTAAGGCCTGCGTCCCATTGGAGCATTTTAGGATCCCAAGATATATTTAGTTTAGAGCACAATCTTGGTAAATAAGTTTCAGGGCTATCTCGCAAGTCCGCTGCATCAATAACTACTGGAGGCATGCCTGATTCATTCTTGATGTAATGAAATAAATTAATTTGATCTAAAAAGCCAAAATCTTCAAAATCAGCTTCAGGCCATTTATTTAAAAAACTTGATATAACTTCCTTTGGTTCTCTTATTAGAAAACAATTTAGGCATTTTAGAATCCATTTTTTTTCAAAATTAGGGAGAATATGTTGCACCATGTGCTTTTGATAACATATACCCGTACCATCTTTTTTTAAACAATTTTCCGCGACTATCTTCCAGTTCGATTCTTGACTATTTAAGACTTCCTTATACATAGGGTGTTTTTTATTAGATTCTTTTAAATATGATGCATAGAATGGCTCATCAATTACTTCAATAATATCTTCTCTATTAGCAAAGCTTCTCATAAGAGCTGTTGAAAGATTGCGTGGACCGGACCACATAGCTAGATTGAGTCTTTCAGCCATTTTTTATTAATTGAAGATATAAACTTTGAAGTTTTTCAGTAATCTTATGCTTACTTTTATCTTCAATCTTCCTACCATCAATTTCACTGACTGAGGTAATTGAGCCTAGAGTTCCTGTTACAAAAGATTCATCAGCTGAATATACATCAACAAGTGAGAAGTTTTTTTTAAAAATAGGAATCTTGTTATCCTTACAAATAGAAATTACTTTCTTTCTTGTAATTCCATTCATGCAGTAATCACCTGTACTCGTCCATACTTCACCTTTTTTAACTATAAAAAAATTACATGAGTTTGTTGTATTTACAAATCCTAAAGGATCTAACATTAGCGCTTCATCAGCACCAGCTTTTTCGGCTTGAATGCAAGCAAGGATACAATTAAGTTTTGAATGGCTGTTAAGTTTTGGGTCTTGCATCATCGGAGTTCCCCTAACTTGAGGCACAGTGGCCAAAGATATGGGATTATTTTTTATTGAGTCATCAGAATGCTCCATGATAATAACTACAGTGGGTCCATTCATTGAATATGATGGTCTTTGGAATGGTTTGCTTTTAATACCCCTTGTTACCATGAGCCTTGCATGTGCATTATCAGTCATATTATTAACAGATCTAGTATTTTCCAAGGCAATTTTAATGTCTTCAATTGCTAATCCTATTTCAAGATCAATTGCTTTTGCTCCCTCAAATAATCTCTCTAAATGCTCATCTATAAATAACCACTTTTTATTAACAAGTCGAATACCCTCCCAAACACCATCCCCCATCATAAAGCCACTATCAAAGACAGAAATCTTTGCATCATTCTTATGGAGAAGTTCGCCGTTAACATAAATCAACACATCTTTATTTTTATCAATATGTGAATGTAATTCTTTGCTCATAGATTACTCTCTGATTATATTCATTCCTTCGGTTCTTTTTTGTTGATTGGGATCGACTTCTAATTCTCTTTCATATACCTCAAATTCAAACCATTCATTGAATTCTTTACTTCTATTTCGTTTCATATAATTCCAAACTCCCTTTCCAGCATCACTTTTCATCACACCAAGTCTTAATGCATTAATTCTAGAGTTCAGATGTGATTCATCTACAAAGCCCTCTTGGACCTTGTCATAAACATCAAAAAGATCTACAAGGCACATCATTACAAAATGGTTAATTCTCCACCTATCAGTATGAGTTAAATCATCAGCTGCCCAATCTTTTGCAAGAAATTCTGAAAACTCAGAATCTTTAGTTGTATTAAAAAAACGATCATATTGGCGTTGTGTAAGAGAATGACCAAATTGAGCTTTAGTTATTTTATTTTGCTGATTGATTTGCATTCCAAGGTAAACAACAGAAATAACAACTCCCAATGCAGCTATAACTTGAACAATAATAAGAATTAATTCAGTCACACATCACCTCCTATAGGAAATATTAAAAACACTTCCAAAAACAAATAATATTAAATATAAAATTTAATAAATTATAGAAGATTCAAGTTTAACATCAGACATTTGCCAAATGTCATTGTGGTTTTCTAATGCCTTGTCTGATAATTCAGCATTTCCCAATGCCTTATGAGCTTTGTATAGTCCAAAATATGACCATCCATTTCTTGGATAATCTTTTAAATCTTGATTAAACACAGAGACTGCTTCTTTGAAGTTTTTGCTCAACATCAAAGCATGACCCAGAGATTGTCTCGTTGGATAATACCAAAATTCAGGCTCCCTATAAGGAAGTGCATCTTGAGTTTCTACTGCCATTTTAAAATGCCTAATGGATGCATCTAAATTAGAATTCACCATTGCAATTTGACCCATTGCAAGATGATTTGCTATCTCAAGTAATTTATCAGATGGTTGACCGGCTTTGATAATTACTTTTATTTCTGGAGAATCTTTTAGGGGTAAAATTTTTTCCTGCTCAAATTTTGCTTTTTTAACATCACCTTTTGATGCAAAAGCAATAGATCTTGCATAATGATATATACCCAAAGAAAACTTAAAATCCTCAATAGGCTTTTCATATGACAAAATTTTATCCCACTTTGCAAACCTTACATATGAAAGCAAGGGAATCGTATGAAAGAATTCTAAAAAAGGAATTTGTTTAATCTGTTCAACACGTACATATTTTGAGACTTTTAACGCGGAATCTATGGATAATTTACTTCGGCCTTCCATAGTTGAAGCCGCCCATAAAAAATGAACATTATGAGGATAATACAATGCGGGATAAAAGCCTTGAGCATTACATTGTGCAATATATTCCTCATCTACTTTTGCGGCCTGTATATTTGCAAGTGATGCATCATGATATCTTCCCACACGCCAATAAATATGTGCTGGCATATGAACAAGATGCCCTGCACCAGGAACGAGTTTTGCCAATCGATCAGCTGGCCCTTCAGCTCTTGCAGGATCTGAAGATGCTTCCACTGCATGAATATACAAATGTATTGCGAGTGGATGATTTTGATTTTTCTCTAAAACTGATTCAAGACGATCAATGACTTTAACCGTATCAGGTTTTGGATCACCATCTTCAGCCCAATAATTCCAAGGCATAGTATTCATTAAGGCTTCTGCGAATAAAGAAGCCGCATCATCATCTTCAGGATATCTGTCAGATAGTTTCTCCATAGCATTTGCATAAGCTATATCTAATGGCTCTCTATTTGTATCAGGATTTCCATCATATCTTGTAGCCAATGCTGATATATAGGCCTGCTCCTTAGTAGAAGCAGATTTAGACAAGGCAATGGCTGTGTTGATAGCCTTAAAAGCTGCAAGTCTATTTTGAGGTGCCATAATAACCTTACCATCACTGTTAACATTAATATTAGGACCTAATGCTAGGGCTTCGCCCCAAAAGCACATTGCACAGCTAGGATCTAGTTTTTGAGCCGCTTTAAAACTTCTAATTGATTCAGCATGATTAAAAGCAAATGCCAGGACCAACCCCTGATCAAAATATCGTTGAACTCCATAAACATTTGAGGAGATCTTATGAGAATGGTCACCTAGACCTTTCAGCAATGGAGCGCCGGCTTTACTCGATATCGAAGTATCAGAATTATTAACGCAGCCTAATAACAAAAATATAGATAAACAAACTAAAGAAAATTTTATTTTTAACATTACAAATAACCTTTTTATACTGAGATAAATATCATTGTTACATTTATGTAACTAAATGAGAATGATTCTCAATCTTAGTGTATTATTTTTACATATCTCAATAAAGGGGTATTAATTTTGGAGAAAATTATGGAATTAGAAATGTGGAATATATTTCAAACTTCTAGAGGAGCAAATGCAACAATGATCCTATCGGTAACTATAGGTATTTGGATAGCTGCAAGATTTGCAAGTGTTGCAAGGGAAAATGATGCACCTGTTCTAATGAAGGCGATCATTTCAGTCTTTGCCTTATCTGGTTTTGCTTTCGGGTGGATGGTTATAACTAGAGCGCTTAATAGCTGGGTTGTTCAGGCATCTGCTTTATCAAGCTTAGAAGAATCTGGAACTGAATTAAGCCCGCTAGCAAGTCAATTTGTAGAAATGTATGGTGGTGAATTTATGACAAATCCTGGCCTGATTGGAATGGCATATTTGGTTTCTGGTCTTTTAATCGCTATCTTACCTCTGTGGTTAAAAGATAATAGATAAATTAAGCTTCAAAGAGCCTACTTAAACAGTAGGCTTTTTTTATGTTTTGACAAGTTTAATTAAGCTAGAAGTGTCTAAAGTGCCATCACCTAGCTCTAATAGCTTCTTATAGTTTTGTAAAATTATATTAGATATTTGAAGATCTAGATTCTTATCTTGCGCTTCATTCAATGCAATTTTTAAATCTTTAATCATTAAGCTTACGGCAAAACCAAAATCAAATTCTTCTTTTATCATTGTTTTGAATCTATTATCCATTTGCCATGACTGGGCGGCACCATTAGAAATGGCTTCAAGCACTTTATTCATATTTAAACCCGCAGATTGCCCAAGTGAAATGCCCTCAGATAATGCTTGAATTAGACCAGCTATACACAATTGGTTAACCATCTTTGTTAATTGACCATGGCCACTGGGTCCAATATGGACAATAGATTTTGAATAAGCACTCATTATTTTCTTTAAAAATGGAATTTTATTATTTGGACCACCAATCATAATTGATAAGACTCCATTAATGGCTCCTACTTCTCCGCCACTAACCGGCGCATCATAAAAAGAAATATTTTTTTTAATAATATGTTTATCAGAATTAATTAAATCTATGAGCTGTAATGAAGTAGTTGAGTGATCGAGAATAAAAGTATTATGTTTGAGATATCTAATGAGCTTTTGATTAACTAGAACATTAATTATGGATGCATCATCCTTGAGGCATACTATAAGACCATCAAATTTAATTTTAAGCAATTCATCAAATTGAAATGCAAATCCTTTATGATGATTCAACCATTTAGTGGTGATGCTTTTTGTCCTGTTGTACACAAAAAGCTCTAACTCTTTATTTTTAGAAAGATGGCCCGCCATGGGATAACCCATAGTTCCAAGCCCAATAAATAAGTATTTTTTTTTAGATTTTGGCAAGTTGAGATTCAGCGGATGAAACGTCCATGGCTCCTGGATCCTCTATATCAATTGATTGAATTATTCCATTATCTACTATAATCGCAAATCTTTTACATCGATTGCCAAGTCCAAAAGCAGAACCATCCATTGTTAAGCCTAGCTCACCAGTTAAATCACAATTTCCATCTGCCACCATATCAATTCCATCTGCATTAGATGCTTCAGACCAAGATTTCATTACGAAGGGATCATTAACTGCTATAAAGGTAACGCTGTAACCCTTATCTTTAAATTTTTGTAAGTTCTCTGTGTAACCTGGTAAGTGTGATAGATGGCATGTTGGTGTAAAAGCACCAGGAACTCCTACCAGTACAATTTTTTTTCCTGAGAAGTAGTCTACTGAATTTATATTTTGCATCTCTCCATCAATTAAGATTCTCAATTCTTGATTTGGAAAATTATCATTTATTGAAATAGTCATTTGATCTCCTTATTTTTAATAATTTTAACCCATTTTAAACAATTTTATATTTATTACTTTGTATAGTTGTTTTAGCATGCTAAAACATATAGAATCGCATTATGAAATTATCAAGAGTATTAAAAGAACTAAATTCATCAAAGGATATAGAGAATTTCCTATTGGATTTGTGTACACCATCAGAAATAGAAGCCATGGAAGAACGCTGGGAAGTTGCTAAGTTATTGTATGAAGGTAAATCTACATATAGAGATATTGCATCTAAACTTAATACATCTACAGCAACCGTAACACGAGTAGCTAGGTTTCTATTTAAGGAGACCAACCAAGGCTATATAAAAGTATTAAAAAAAGGCTAGCATTATGCAATCAAAAATAACTATAGCAATCCAAAGGAAAGGCAGGCTTTATGAAAATAGTAAAAACCTATTAATCAAATCTGGTATTAATTTTTCAGCAAATGGAGAGCGTCTTTTGGCTAGATCTTCAAATATGGATATAGATATATTGCTAGTTAGAGATGATGATATCCCCTCTCTTGTTTCTAAAGGTGTTGCTGACCTTGGAATTGTTGGTGAAAATGTCTTAGCTGAACAAGCAGCTACAAATAATAAAATTACTGCTAAAGCATTATTAAAATTAGGATTTTCTAAATGCAAACTAGCATTTGCAAAACCATTAAATTCGAAGTTAAGGTCTCTTAAAAATAAAAAGATAGCCACCTCTTATCCTGAGCTAGTTAAAAAATATCTTAAAAAAAATTCAATAACTGCTGAGGTTATTAAGATTAATGGCTCTGTGGAGCTAACTCCTTATATTGGTATCGCGGATTGTATATGCGATCTAGTTTCATCAGGTGCTACCCTTGAAGCTAATAACTTGGTTGAATTTAATTCACTCATGGACTCTGAAGCAGTTTTAATTTCTCCAGTGACGTTAAATAAAATTATACAAAAAAATATTGTTAGCTTAATAAAACGATTTGAGGGTGTTATTAATGCAGCAGAAAGTAAATATGTTATGTTGAATGCCCACAGTCATTCAACTGAAATAATATGTAAATTACTTCCTGGAGCAGATTCTCCAACAATCATTCCATTGCAAAAAGATAACAAAGTAGCAATACATGCATTATGCAAAGAGCCTGTATTTTGGGAAACAATGGAAAAGCTTAAATCTAATGGAGCATCTTCAATTTTAGTTCTGCCTGTTGAGAAAATATTAAATTAAATGAAAATTATTAATCGCTCAGCTTCAAAGAGGGTAATTCAATGGTCTGCAAAAAACTCTTCAAGTGATAATATTTCAGAGACAGTCCTCAGGATTAAAAATCTTGTTTTAAGTCAAGGTACATCTGCTTTCAATCAAATCAATAAAGAATTAAATACCAAATCACCAAAATCTTTTAAAGTTAAGGCATCGGAAATATCAAAATCTGATCTATTGGTTTC
>Ga0315330_10001992_pt1 | contig 13934 bp, 15 predicted proteins | sample M140m34915metaG_FD_203453 | JGI IMG/M metagenome (GOLD analysis project Ga0315330, IMG submission 203453) | Ammonia-oxidizing marine archaeal communities from Monterey Bay, California, United States - M1 40m 34915 | ecosystem: Environmental > Aquatic > Marine > Intertidal zone | place: USA...
AATGATAGATTTCTGTAATGGTTACATTAGACAAATCGCAATCAGAAGTCGTACTGACTGTTTTTGCTGATGTAAATTTTGAAGATTTGATATCATTTGATAAAATATTAGTTCCAATACTTAGCATCGGTGCGGCTAACATCAAAAAAACTAAGAAAAAGGCTGTTTTTGTCTTTGTATCATTCTTTGGCATAAGGTCCGGTGTAGCGTACACATTATTAATATAATGATGTTTAATAATACATTATATAGATAATAATAATTATTCAGCTTTCAAAATTTTGTGTTGACCTGGCGTTCTAGGTTTCATAAAAATTCGATAACCGCATTTATGGCAAGATTTTCCTGTTGAACCTGCCTCTACCCAAGCCAAATGTCCACATTTCAAACATTTATAGCGGATTTCCATAGGGTCCATTGGAGATACTCCATCGAAAGGCGAAATTACATCTCCTGTTGGGTTATAGGGCATTCTCTGAGTGCGTAAAGTTCTTCTGCATTTGTATAGAATCATATGTTCAGTGTCTTTAGCCATGGTTTGGGCGACTTGCCTACCCTTCTTCAACCTGTCCGTTGAGTTAGTTTGTCTTTTTTGCTGTTCTACATACCTGAACAAAATTAGAAAATATTTTTTGACCATATTCTGAATGATCTACTTCTGGATGAAATTGTAGGCCAAATCTGGTTGCTTTATCGTTTTCCATGGCTTGTACTTTACAGGATTCACTATGTGCTGTGATCTTGAATCCTGGTGGTAAACTGACAACTTCATCATTATGGCTTTCCCAGACCATCTGACTTTTCGGCGTATCTTCAAATAATTTGCCACCTGTATCTACTAAAGTTATTTTTGCTTCTCCAAATTCTGGTTTTGGTGCTTCTGCAGAATTTCCACCATAAAAATCAGCCATAAATTGATGACCAGCACAAATCCCTAGGATCGGGACATCTAACTGTAGGTATTCAGCACAATTACCTAATTCTCCTGTAAGGCCAACTCTTGCTGCTCCTCCGGAAAGTATCAATCCATCAACTTCTCTGAATTCAGATAAAGGTGTTTTATTCGATAAAATTCTGGTATCAACGCCCAAATAACGTAACATTCTCCACTCTCTATGAGTCCATTGTCCTCCATTATCAACAACATCAATCACAAGGTGGCTATCGGCCATATTTCAACCGGAAAGTTGGCGGGCCATGAATGATGTCCTTGTTAAAGGTTGAAAAAGAGAATCCCAGTCGGAGTACTCCAAGCCCTGATGGTGTAGTGGCCTATCATGCAGCCCTGTCGAGGCTGCGACCCGGGTTCAAATCCCGGTCGGGGCGCCAATAACAGCATTTATTTTAACCATGCCTCAAATGAACATAGTCTAAGTGTTGGACCATAATCGCGTTTAATTTTTAATTCTGGTTTTGGTTTATTTAAAATACAGTCAGGAAGTAGTTGTTGTATGATTTTATTTGTTCTTTCAATTTCTTTCTCCTCAACAATTAATCTACCTCTAATTAATGAAGAAGAAGTGTTGTCTATGAGAGGAATGAGTTGGGGTAATAATTCTAATGTTCGATGAGGAAGATTAATTAAAATCATGTCCCATTTTCCAAGATATTCTGGATTCGAGACCAAATCTGTAGCATCGGCAGTTCCGATTAAGCGATTTGGGTATACCCAATCAATTTTTTTTGCAACGTTTGGATATGGTCTTTTATCCCATTTTGACATATTTTCAAAAAGAATTTTTACCGCTTCTTGGTTCAAATCGGAAGAAAGAAGATTGCCTACTAAGTCATGTTCTGATAATAACGAAGAAATAGCAGGTCCGACACCACAAAATGGATCACAAACATTAATTGGCCGATTAAGTAGATCTCTCAATTCTTTGGCAAATAGTAAAGTTTCATGTCTTTCGGTTTGTAATTTCGTAGAAAAATAAGCCTTTGTAGGGTCGCATATTATTTTTAATCCAGACTCTTTTATTGTGACCTTTGTTTTACACAATTCTTTAGGTATGTTTTCCAAAATTATCTGATTGTTATGTCTAACTCCTATGGGAATTAGCTGTCTTATACGAAATTCTCCCTTGACTCCATGATCGGCTAATACTAATCTTAAGTTGGGATGTGAGATCAATTTTGCCTTTGCAATTTGTGAAGAAAAAGAGAGTATTTGTTTATCTAATTTGATTATCATCATATCTCCAACAAATTCATGTGATGTGGGCCACAATTCTTCAAATTTTTCATAATTATTTTTATTCACTAATGTGGATAAATGAGTTAACCAATCAGGATTTATCCGATTATCATACTTGTAATTTGCATTGATTGTTTTATATTTTGATAATTCATCTGGCAATTCACTTGGTAAATTTGTGCCCAAGGGAATTAATCGAAATTTATTATCTTCACTTGGGTAAATTAATTTACCATTAGCCAACCAATTATTATTTTTTAATAAGAGGAGTACTTGTTCGACTTCGCGGTTAGGTACTTGGAGGTGCTGCATCATATTCATGACGGGGGAGGGCGTAGCCGGCTTCAGAATGACGGTGGCCAATGTGTTTTCTGGTTTATGGCTAATAGGTATTGGTCCGGGGAATTTGCAACAGATGACACTTGAAGCCAAAGAAATTGCAATACGATGTTCTAAGCGGTATTTAGAAGGATATACGGCGATTTTACCAAAGGAGCAAGAAGATGTATTGGAGAATATAGTTGGAGCGTGGGAAAAAGTCATGAGGGAAGAGATAGAAAATCCAAGAAAAATCCTAGATGAGGCAAAAAATGAAGCTGTATGTATACTAGTTGTTGGAGACCCAATGCAGGCCACAACTCATGTTGATCTAGAGATGCATTGCCATGATGAGGGAATAGAGTTTAACATTATACCAGGATTATCAGCTACTTCTTTGGCTGTTTCCATGTCGGGTTTACAATCATATAAATTTGGAAGACAGGTAACACTTCCGTATGCCTATGGAAATTATTTAGCCACTTCCCCTCTTAAATTAATACAAAAAAATCAAATCAATAATTTGCATACACTAATATTATTTGATTTGGATCCTAGTGGAATGGGGGTTAAGGTTCCTCAACCAATGAAGCCCTCAGGGGCTATCGAAATATTACAGAAGATGTATAAGAAATTAAATCTTGAAGAAGATGTATTAGATCTAGAATCCCCCATTACTTGGAATGGGATATTGCTAAGTGATCTTGGAACTAAAGAACAAAAAATTATTTCAGGGACTTTAGGCGAATTATCCACTCAAGATAGAGGTAACATTCATTGTATGATTATCCCTGCAAATTTTTCAGAAATGGAAAAGGAAGCATTCAATCGTAGACGCATAGTGGAGTAGGTTAGGTCATACTATGGCAAAGCCTCCAGCTGAAGTTAGTTTTCCGGGCGATAAAAATCGTAGGAAGAAAGTAAGAGTAAGGGGGATAAAAAAGGCATCAAAGGATATTCAAAAAAGATTAGAGAAAAACTTAACCGACTTATTGGAAGATCCGGAAATTTTTTTACCGGACATAAAGGGGACTCTTGGGAAAAAAACATTATTTGGTAGAAATAAGGATTTGATGGCAATTACTTTACAAGATATTGACATGGTATCGAAAAAGAGGCATGACAAAAAATGGTTGACAAAAAGAATGTCGAAAAAGGGCGGCGATGTAGTTTCAAGGGCTTTGGCAGGTAGTCTGTTGGCTGCTTCTGGAGACGATTTTTCAACTGTATCTGTTTTCAATAATCCTTTATTTGGATCTGCAAGTTATATTCGAAGAGGAGGCGGTAAACAAAGTCACTTAGCAGGAATTCAAAATTTTAATCATTCAAAATTAAGGATGTTGGTTTGGGATGACCATGCAAAAGCAGGACAATGGTTTTTTTCATGGGACAAAGGATTTGTTTTTACTGGTAAAAATCCTGATCCCCCAGATGAATGGATAGAATATGTATTGAGAAATGCAACTATTGAATTAACTGGTAATGGAATAAAATATTCAAAGGGCCTGGATAAATCGATAGTTGAAAATAAATTATTTACAGACAGTGGTTGGTTAAGATTAGAATTTGAAAATGGTGTTACTGTTGGTATATCTAAAGAGTCTTTGATTAATACTAAAGAGTCTTTTGTTCAAAGTGTCGCGATGTCGATGATGCCTCCAAAGATTAGCTCTATTGTAAAATCAGAATGGATATGGAAACCGGAAGGATGGCCGGAAAATAAAGAATTACCTTCTGAAGGGCTGGAAATAGTAGAAGAGGTTATTCAACAATGGTTATTGATGATATATGATGATAAGAAATTAGCAAATGCCTGTAGAATTAGTATATTAAATTCTATTAAAGATGGTTTTGTAGTTGGAAGTTCTTGGTATCATTCGGAAAATATGGAAATGATGTTAGAGAATATGAATGGAAGTCAAGATGAAAAGGATGCTATTTCCTGTGTCATTGACTCTCTTGAGGGAGGAATTCACGTTAGATCTGATGGAGTAGTGATAAATTTAGAAGAGGAGGTGGTACGTTTTGAGGATACTTCTTGTCATCCTGTATTGGTAGCTCTTTGGCCTGAATATGGACATATTATATTAGAAAATCTCTATGAAATTAAAGATGATGAGGCACAGGATATAATTGAAACTCAAAACCAAAGAAAGCAAGGATTTGGAGCATTTTTAAAGGAATTGAAACAATCAATTTCTATTTCAAAAAGATTGAGTCGTCTGCCTTGGAAAGAAGGAGATTTAGTTTCACCTTTGAGTTTTGCAGACTTCCTAGTAAGAAGTGCAGTAGAAAATGGTGTTGCATCTACTGTTTCAAAGGCTAGGAAAGGAAAAAATCTGGAAATGGCGATGGGTTGGGCTTGGTTAAATGTCCATGAAAGAACTGAATCTGATGCATGGAGATTTGATGAATCTAGTAGAGACAAAGGAGGCGATTGGGTGCCTGCATTACGCGCTCTTTGGGATGCAGCTGAAGATTTATTGGTAAACGATAATTTAGAAGCGGTTGTAGATTATAAATCAGCAATGAAGTGGTTAGCAGAAGTTTCTGGATCAAAATTTAATGATTAGTGTGGTAATGCAATCCATAATGCAACTCCAAAGAGGGAAATACCTAATGAATAATTAAGCCACTTTACTTTGTTGGGTGTATTGAAAAAACCTCGTAAAATTGTACCAAAATATGACCATGACAAAACCGCGGGTAAACCAAAAAATAAGTTTAGAAAAACAAGTGCTATCTTTCCAATTAACCCCGGTCCAAAAAGAGTAAATGGAATTGCCATTAGTACAAGGAAATGAATCCAAGCTTTACCGTTTACTAACTGTAGTAATATCCCTGTTTTAATTCCCAGTAATTCGGTATTTTGTTCATATTCAATTGTTTTAGCCGTAGCAATTTTATAAGCCAGATATGAAATATATATAGCTCCAAAATAAGTAAGTATACGAAATATTTCTTCATTTTTTTCAATATTATCTGCAGCTATTGCAACGAATATTCCCAAAGTGCTCCAACCTATTGCCATCCCTAATGTAAGAGGGATTGTGTTTCGAAATCCATGTTGAGAACCATGTGCAGCACACAACAAATTATTAGGACCAGGAGTAAAACACATAGGTATGATGAAAATTAATACTGCAAGCAAGCCAGTAGACGACATTGGCTAATTCACGCCCTAGTAGCAAGGAAATTCTCTGAAATGGATAATGCTTGATTGACGTCAGCCCAAATATCTTCAATATCTTCAATGCCTACACTCATACGAACGAAACCTGGTAAAATACCATTTTCATTTCTCACTTCCTCTGGAATAAACATATGACTTGAATTGAAGGGACATTCGATGAGGCTTTCAACTCCTCCGAGACTTGTTGCTTCTAACGTAATTTTTAAAGATTTTATAAATTTTAAAGCGGCTGCGTCGCCTCCTTTGATAACAAATGATACCATTCCGGTACCCTTTGGGATTATTCTTTTTGCAATATCAAAATCTTGATAAGTAGGTAAAGAAATATGATTGACATACTCTATGAAATGGTGGTTAGTCAGTCTTTTAGATAGTTCTTCGGCGTTTGATACATGTATTGGCATTCTTGCATGAAGAGTTCTCATGCCCCTTTCTAATAAATAGCACATATGAGGATCTGCTGCTCCTCCAAAATGAATCTTTTTAGGAAAAATTTCAGCAATTAGTTCTCTTTTACCGACAACAAAGCCTGCAATTAAATCTGAATGTCCTCCCAGATATTTTGTACCTGAATGAATTACTAAATCAAAACCGTGCTTAATCGGATTACAAGCCCAAGGTGAAGCAAAAGTATTATCCACAACAGAAATCAAATCATATTTATTTGCTATTTCTGCCATTGCATCTAAATCACATACCTTTAAAACAGGATTTGATAATGTTTCTACATATATCATTTTTGTGTTTTCTTTTATTGCTGCTTCGTAAGAGGCAGGTTCTCTCATATTTGCCAGCGTTACTTCAATTCCAAAACGTGATAAATCTTCAGTTAATAACCCATAAGTACCGCCATATACATCAGGGCTAGCTATAATATGATCTCCACTAGAGAGAAGTCCGAGAAGGGTTGTTGAAATTGCAGCCATTCCGCTTGCAAATACTTCACCATCTTCTGCTCCCTCCATCGCAACTAATTTAGCAACAACTGCCTCTGAATTAACACTAGATAATCTAGAATAAAGTAGTGTGTGCTGTGCTCCTGCGGCCCATCCAGCATACCTATCTTCAGTTAATCTATAGGTTGAAGATAAAAATACAGGAGTATTTACTGCATCACCGATTGGATTTGTACCTGAATGAACAGATTTTGTAGCAAACCCTGTTTGGCGTTCGTCGTCATCCATGGTAGCGGATAGGTGTTAAGGTCATCAATTATTGCATTATCAATGACATATTTCAAAGCAATAAATCAGTAGCGTGGTATATGAGTTTGCCACCTGGCGTGTTTAATGATGTAGTTGAAGCAATAGGAAATACTCCTTTAATAAGACTCAATAGAGTTACTTCGCATTTAAAAAAATCTGAAATTTGGGTTAAATTAGAAAGGTGTAGTCCGGGAGGCTCGATTAAAGATAGGATAGGTTTACAGATGGTTTTGCAGGCTGAAGAAGAGGGTTTGTTAAAACCGGGAGGAACAATAATTGAAGCCACGAGTGGGAACACAGGAATTGGTCTTGCCATGGTTGCTGCACAAAGAGGATATAATTGTATATTTACAATGCCTGATAAAATGGCACAAGAAAAAATAGATTTGTTGCGTGCTATTGGTGCTGAAGTATATATTTGTCCTACTGCTGTTGAGAAGGAAGATCCTAGATCTTACTATGAAGTTGCGGCTAGACTGGCAAGGGAAATTGAAAATTCTTGGTATCCGGATCAATATTCTAACTTAGCAAATCCCTTAGCACATATGAATAGTACAGGTCCCGAAATATGGAGACAGACGGAGGGAGAATTGACACATTTCGTTGCTACAATGGGGACTGGGGGGACAATTTCAGGATGTGGGAATTCTCTAATAATACAAGCAAAAAATGAGGGTAAGAATCCTCCAACAATCGTGGGAGTTGATGCTAAAGGATCAATACTGAAAGAATTTTTTGAAAGTGGTACAATCGGTATCCCTCGAACATACAAAGTAGAAGGTTTTGGAGAAGATTTTATTCCTCCTGCTACAAATTTTGAAGTGATTGATGAAATAAGAATGGTGGATGACGAAGATTGTTTTAAAATGTGTAGAAAATTGGCTAAACTAGAAGGTTTGTTTTGTGGGGGTTCATGTGGAGGGGCACTAAAAATAGCTCTAGATTTGGCCGAAGAATATGATGAATTAGACGAGAAAGCCAAGATAGTAGTTATTTTACCGGATTCTGGAAACCCTTATTTATCAAAATTATATAATGATAATTGGCTCAAAGATAATGGTTTTGATATATCAACATGGGGTGAATGAATGGAAAAAATTGGGGATTCGACTAGATCGGTGCATGTTTCTGCTGAACCAGATAAAGATACTGGCTCCGTACAGATGCCTATTTATCAAACATCAACATACGTTCAAGAAGATTTTGCAATACACAAGGGGTATGAATATGCTCGTACACACAACCCTACAAGAGCTTTGGTAGAGGCTGCTATTGCAGAATTAGAATCTCCTAGTGTACAGGCGTATGGAACGGCATTTGCATCTGGTATGGCTGCAATCACCACTATAACTCAAATGCTAAACTCGGGAAGTCATATCATAGCTGCTTCCGACTTATATGGAGGTACAGCACGTTTATTCGACCAGGTTTTGAGTAAATTTGGCATCGAAACTACATATAGTAACTTAAATGAAGGAGATTTAGAAAAATATGCTAGAGAAAATACAAAAATGCTTTGGTTAGAAAGTCCAACAAATCCATTATTAGAAGTTCATGATATAGAAAAATTATCAAATATTGCGCATAAAAATGATTGGATTGTAGTGGTCGATAACACATTTGCAAGTCCCATGTTACAACGGCCATTGGAACATGGAGCAGATATTGTTGTGCATTCAACAACAAAATATATTGCAGGACATAGTGATTTAATAGGAGGTTGTGTGATAACTCGAGATGAAGATACAGATAAACAATTGAAGTTTCTTCAAAATGCCTTGGGAGCAGTCCCTTCGCCGATGGATTGTTTTCTTACTCTAAGAAGTATTAGAACATTAGCAATTCGAGTAGAAAGGCATTGTGATAACGCTGAAAAACTTGTCAAAAAACTTTCTCAACATCCAAAAATAACGAGGCTTATATATCCCGGTCTGAAAACACATAATGGCCACGATATTGCAAATAAACAGATGAAACGATATGGGGGCATGATATCAATCGAGGTCGTTGGAGGTGAGCAGGGGGCTAGGAAATTTGCTAGCGCATCAAAACTTTTTGCTACCGCCGAAAGCCTTGGGGGTGTTGAGAGTTTGATTAACCATCCTTGGAGTATGACGCATGCGTCCATACCTAAAAAGCGCAGAGAAGCAATAGGAATTACTCCTGGACTAGTACGTTTATCAGTTGGTATAGAAGATTTTGAAGACCTATGGAACGATATTGCTAATGCTTTGGAGCATATCTAATTACTAAAAAAAATATCAATTTTTTTAGTTAATTGAAGGCATATGGCTACAGTATGTCCAATAAATACAGCAAAAATAACTGTTCCTAGACCAACTGTTCCTCCGAGATAGTATCCTAATAATAATACGATTATTTCGATACTTGCTCTAACCTTAGCCACTGGAATATTAGTAATTCTTTGGATGCCCGTCATCCATCCATCTCTTGGTCCTGGACCTAAATTTGCAGTCAAATACAAACCACTACCAATGCCAACAAATATTGTTCCAATTAATACCTGAATTATTTGTAGAACATAAACTTCTGGTTTTGGAAGATGTGGTAACATTACATCTATTGCTAAAGCGATTAATATGGCATTCAAGATTGTCCCTAATCCTGGCCGTTCCTTTATTGGGATCCAGAACAAAAGAACAATAACACTCACAAGAAATGTGGTTTGTCCTAATGTCCAATTTATTTGTTCTGCAATACCTTGGGCCAATACGGTCCAGGGCGCAACTCCAAGCCCTGCAGCAACAATAATTGCATCTCCAGTTCCAAAAATCCATAAACCAATAATTAAGATTGTAATTGTACTAAATTTTGGTTTCAATGACATTGGGTCTGAAGAGCTCCAATTAGTAGATGGGACTTTTTTTGCTGGTTTGAGAAAGTTGTTCCAATCCATTGTATAGCCGTGAAGGTATTATTCTTCAATCCATCTTGCATAATCAGCAGTTGTTTCTACTTTCCAAGAAATTATTTGAGGAATATCATATGGATGTTTGTCTCTTATTAATTTGATTAAATTGTTTTTATTATGATTTGTGACTTTCATTTGGATTTTCCATTCTTTAGAATTATGAATGCTATTTTCCCATTCATAAATAGAAGTTATCATACTTCTCTGTACACATTTGGTTAATCCAGATTCAACAAAATATGTCGACCATGAACCAATTATCGGTTCGATCATGTCATCAGGAAGGGTTGTTTGTACTAGCCATATAGTTTTGTCCATGTCACTCTGAAGGGGGGTTAACGAATCAAGTCAATGGTAGACTTTGAATGGATGTGCCTTATCCGAAGAGTAGGGAGAAGACATGGGAGACTGGACTGAACCAATTGATGTTGGGCCAATTCCTGAAAATAATAGTCATTTTGACGTGATAGTGGTTGGAGGGGGGCCCGGTGGTTCTGCTGCTGCCTCATATAACGCAATGAAAGGTCGAAAAGTACTTCTTTTAGAGAAAGAAGTTTGGCCTAGAGACAAAATATGTGGTGATGCTGTAGGCGGGAAATCATTACGTCATGTAAAAGAATTAGGTGTTAAAGTAATGATAGAAAATACTCCTCATTTCCGTGTAGATTCAATAATTATGAGTTCTTCTAATGGTAAAAATGTAAAAATTGACTTACCCAAAGAGGCTTTTGAGAAATTAGAGGCCGGTTACTCTTTACCTAGAATGCAATTTGACTATATGATGTTCAAAAGGGCTACTGAAATAGTTCTGGAAAATGGAGGAAGTGTAGTTCAAGGCTTTTCAGTGAAAGATGTCAAAATTGATGAAGAAGTAGATGTAAAAAAGATAGTAGGGGTTAGTGGTAAAACCGATGAAGGAGAAGAGTTGGGTTTTACATCTTTAGTAACCATTGGCGCTGGAGGGTATAATTGTCCGGTAGCAAAAACGATTACTGAAAAGATACATAATGAGCCGATGAGAGATATAGAACATTATTGTGGGGGTTATAGAGAATATTGGACAGATGTAAAGGGATGCGAGGGGGATTCTGGATCAATAGAAATACATTTTATTGATGATGTGAATCCAGGATATTTTTGGATTTTCCCTGTAAATGATGGTACCGTAAATGTAGGAATAGGGATGGTTATTTCAGAACAACGAAAGCAACACGGTATAAAGAAATCTTTGAAAAAGATGCAGAAAAATGTTATAGAAAATCATCCAATTTTCAAAGAGCGATTTCTTGGGGCTACTTTAGTTGAAGGTACTGAAAAGGGATGGCAATTGCCATTTGGCTCACCAAGAAAAAATGCTCCTTCTCATCAACCAAGGAGAAATGCGATGGCTGGAGCGATGTGTGTTGGAGATGCCGCTAGTTTGGTTGATCCTTTTAGTGGAGAGGGTATTGGAAATGCTCTTGTTTCAGCTAAAATGACCGCTGAAATTTTTGATCATTCTGTTCATTCTTCTGGTTTTAGTGAAGAATCTGCTGAAATTTATATGGAAGAATTGTGGAATAAACTAGGTCCGGAATTAACCAATTCTTACTCACTTCAAAAAGTCGTTAAGAAAAAATGGTTAATGAATTGGTTCATGAAAAAGGCATCAAAGAAAGAAGCCATTAGAGAAATGATGACTGAAATGATTGCAGGGAAAGAAGCATCGGGTGGGATATACAGCAAATGGTTTGTAGTAAAATCTCTATTGTTACCTTGAGGTGTTTATTTGGTTTCAAAATTGGATACTTCACTTAAAGAAATAGAATGTGTATTTCTGGATTTAGATGGAACCATATATCTTGGAGGAGAATTAATTCCAGGGGCTATAGACTTCTTAAATAGGTTAAAAATGAAAAATATACGATTTTTTTTCTTATCAAATAATTCAAGTAAATCTGTTAATCAATATTTAGCAAAACTCAATGGAATGAATATTCCTGCGGAAGTTGATGATGTGATATTATCTACACATGATTTGATAACTTGGCTAAAAAAGAATGGTGTTTCTGAAACATATTTGGTTGGAACCAGTGGGATGCAAGAAATGCTGGAATCAGCAAATATCAAAACAAAATCAGATGAGCCAGAATATGTAGTACTTGGTTATGATACAGAAATAAATTATGAAAAGTTATCGATTGCCTCTTTTCATCTTCACAATGGAGTAGAATTAGTTGCTAGTCATCCAGATATGGTATGTCCATCTCCTTTTGGCGGATTGCCAGATAATGGGGCTTTCTTGGCCTTATTCGAAGTTACAACAGGAGTAAAGCCGACTCATATTTGCGGCAAGCCCAATCCTGGAATGATTCTACATAAAATAGAGGAATTGGGTATAAAATCAGAAAAATGTGCTATGATAGGAGATCGCCTTTATACTGATATGGAAATGGCAAAAAGAGCTAATGTAAATGGTATTTTAGTTCTTTCAGGTGAAGCGAATAGGCAGGATATTGAATTGTCTTCACAAGTCCCTGACTTGGTCGTAAATTCTGTAAGTGAGTTAGCCAGATAGTGTGATATTACTAATCTTGTTGAATAATTATGGGTTGCATTCAATAACTTCGAATGTTACTGAATATCATGGAGAGGGATTGGCGAGTTCGAGACATTTCAGATTGCGATTTGGAGTTGTTACCAGAGGTTTTTTCTTGGCCAAAATTATGTTCTCAATCAGAAGCTGTAGAAAGATTGGCATATATGGGAACATTAGAAGATTCTACCGTAAAAGATGCTTTGTGTAAAACTCCTAGAGGAGTTCATGCGCTTCCACTAACATCAGAGGTTGAAAATATTGAAAGTAGTGCATTAAAATTACCTTGGTGGTCAGATTTAGAAACTCCTAACTCCCTTTTACCTGGATTATTTGAAACTGGGCATATATTTCAAATGGTAGATATCGAGCAAAATGATTGTGTATTATTAATTGGTCCAAGGGGTAATTGGTGGACTGAAATTATATTACATCTGGGTGCAAAAAAAATAATGGTTTTGGAAACAGATAATAGCCGAAGAGAAGTTTTACAAAATAGGTGGAGAGATCTGCGATTAGACATTGTTGCTAAAGCATTAAATTGTGAAATTGAATGGTGTGGTTTAGAGTATGTAAACAAAGAAAATAGCTATGTATGGGATAAAATAATAATTACAGGAGGTTTGAATACTATACCTTCAAATTTATTAAAAGATATCGATATTAATGGCGAAATATGGGCGCCGATTAAAAATAATAATCGAGTGGTTCTACAAAAAATAACAAAAGAAATATTTGGAGAGATTAAATCTCAACAAATTACGCTATGGGATGTTGATATGCTTGATAGATATACTGAAAATATTCTTTGTGGAAGCCTTATTTTTGAAGAAGATTTGGTTAAAGAGAGTTTGGAAGAAAGTCCGGATTTAATTAGAGATGCTTGGTTATGTGCTAATGAAAATCCCACTAGAGATAGGCTTGGTCCTGAGTCATTATTAGAAATTATTGAAGAGGTGTGGCACTCTAAGGATATCCTCATTGAAAAAAATAATATCTCTGTAAAAGATTCTATAGCCGAAGATCTGTTTAAGATGGGGCATGTGTTACAAAAGATTGGAGTTTTTAGAATTGCTGCAGAACATCATGGAACATCCTATCTACTTTCTCCATCGGCTGAATCTGCATGTTATTTAGGAAAGACCTATTCTATAGATAATGAAGACTCGTTGGCTTGGCAAAGGAAAGCAATTGAAACTAATCCGCATTTTGGTGAAGCATGGAATGAAATTGGAGAAATATTGATGAAGAGGGACGAGGTACAAAATGCAATAAATTGGTTCAGAGAGGCTATAGCGTCAAAAAATTATTCAAAAAGAGGAGTGGCATGGACTAATCTAACAAGGGCGCAAATGGAATTGAACCAAGATATTTCTGCGTTCTTTTCTGCCCAAAAGGCATCGGAATTATTTCCAGATGATAAGGAGCTTAAAGAATTACTATTCTACTTGAGTGAGGATTTAGTTTAGGGCAAAACTCAATCAATAGGTATACTTCGGAGATATGTGTCGAAAGAT
>Ga0315330_10001994_pt1 | contig 13929 bp, 12 predicted proteins | sample M140m34915metaG_FD_203453 | JGI IMG/M metagenome (GOLD analysis project Ga0315330, IMG submission 203453) | Ammonia-oxidizing marine archaeal communities from Monterey Bay, California, United States - M1 40m 34915 | ecosystem: Environmental > Aquatic > Marine > Intertidal zone | place: USA...
CATCATGGCGTTAGCAGGCTGGATTTCCACCGGGAATCCGCGAAAGTACGCACTACTCATTGAAGATCTCAGCGAGTATCGGATGGGCGATCAAGCAAAGGGGTGTTCCGATGACGATGTCAAAAATGTCATTTCCACCATGGCTCAGATGCACGCTCAGTTTTGGGATAGCAAGGAACTCGCAGAGATGACCTGGATATCTCCCTATGCTGTCGTGAGCCGGATGATGCAGATGAGATATTTGCAGTCTGTTGGACGCTTTGTATCTGAGGAAGGTGGCAACCTCACACAAGATCAGAGAGAGATGCTCAACTGGCTAAAAGCAAATGGTATCGCCCTAACAGAGCGATTTGGTGAAGAGTCAGCAACGTTATTACATGGTGACTGTCGTCTAGACAATATCTGTTTTGATGACAAGGCCAAGCAAGTGGTGGTTTTTGATTGGCAGACCATGCAAGCAGGTCCAGGCGCTGCTGACCTAGCGTACTTCATCAGTGCCACATTGTCAGAAGAGGACGGTGAAGACCGGGTCAATGCGCTCATTGAATACTACCTACAGGCTTTGAAACGGCATGGCGTAACCCTGAATCCTAAACAATTACGCTGGCAGTATGAGGCGGGGATGTTATTGATGTTGCATCGCTTGTTACCCGCGATCTACGACGGAAATATGGATCTCAATGCCGAGCGCGGATTGCCTTTAATGAAAGCATGGCTAATGCGCATTCTAAAGCGGTTAACGCCGATTGATCCGCAACGGCTATTAGAGGCCAGCATTCCCCGTTAGTGCATTGCTGTTTGCGGGATGTTAGGCGTGAAGATGTTTCTGCCGCTCCTTCACAAAAATTTATTGCTATGGCGCTTTAGTCACTTCTTCGCTCATCTCCCATAAACGTTTTCGCGCGGCAGGATCATTCGCCTCATTGGCATACTCTTCAAGTTTGCATTGGTTGTAGTATTTACCTGTTATACCTTCAACCGTTGGATCACTTGCCAGCATGATATTTGTCAGTGCACCTTTCTGGGGAGAAATAAAAATCAGATCCAGCACCTTTCGCACTATCCATGGCATGTCGCGAGCGATATCAGTTTGTACTGCGCCGGGATGTAGTACGTTAGATGTTATTCCTCGATCCTTAACCCGTTCAGCCAACTCAATGCCAAACATGACATTTGCTAATTTGGATCGGTTATAAGCAGCCTGGCTGTTGTACTTCTTCTCACCCCTGAGGTTGTCATAGTCAATAACCCCTTTTTTATGCAACATCGAAGTGACAGTAACGACTCGGGCAGCAGTGGCCTTCTCGAGCTCATTCAGCAGTAAGTCAGTCAGCAAAAAATGTGCTAAATGATTAACACCAAATTGAATCTCAAAGCCCTCTCGGGTTAAGCCTAATCCGCCTGTAAACACGCCGGCATTGTTTAACAAAACGTCCAAACCGTTGTAATTAGCTTTGTAAGCTGCTGCAAGTTCTCGAACAGATGCAAAGGAGGCCAAATCAACATCAAGACTCACGACTGGGATCTGTGCCTCGACGTTTATCTCCCGCAGTGCCTCTTCGGTTTTCTCTCCTGGCCTGCCTGCGATGACAACCTCAAACCCGTCTTTTGAGAGTTGTGTTGCGGTGACTTTACCGATGCCACTATTACCACCGGTGATTAGAATGCGTTTTGTCATAATCCTTCTCCAAATTTTGGCCTTCGTGTAAGAAGCGTCGTTTTTCAAAAAATGAGGTTACTTATTACCAAAGATCATCATACTTAAACCTCTCCTCAAGTGCTGTTGTCTGATTGAACTTCAGCCAACTGAACGCGCGCTCGTATGCTTGGCCCGGGCATATAAGCCGACCAGAACACACCATAGAGTGATCCAGGCCAGATAGATTGCAATGTCTTGGATTGGGTTGTAAAGCAACGATAGAAATATTGCACGCGCGATGACCCAGCAGCCCCAAAAGGTAATCAGCTTCGGTAATTGCCAGAGTCCCAGAAAGTGCCAAGCTAAGGTCCCCGTAATGGCGAAGGTCATTAGCTGGGCGAGGGGTACCGTAAAGATAAAAAAGAGGTCGCCAGTGATATCCCAATCGGCGGGCATATACTCGACGATGACTCGAATAAACATAAGATCTTCAAGAATTCCATGGGTAAGCCCAAGAAAAACAATGCCTATCCAACTCCGAGTCACTTTGAATTTGCGCATGCTTAAATCCTCTCCAAGCCCAGATTGAGCAGCGGTCTAGCTGCCGCCGACAATTGCGCTAACTTCCTCAAGCACGTCTGACCAGTCTGCACGTGATCGGTAGCCTTTCTCCGCCCATTTAGCGAGAATTTTTCCGTCTGGTGAAAGTAGTACAACGCCAGGGTAGGGCACACCGTATGCAAATGTGCCAGGACCGTATTCTTGATTGCGAATGCCCCAGGCTTCGACATGTTCGCGTTCGACATCTTTCAGGACCGGGAAATTAATGTCCCATTTTTCATCAAAGGCTTGGATAATTTCGGGCTCGTCGTAAGTCATCCCGGCGATACCCACATCCAAGGCATCAAATTGATCTTTCAGGTCATTCAGTTTCACGAACTGACGAATGCAGAAGGGTCACCAATCAACGGAACGGTTGAAAACAAGCAGCAACCCGTTGGTGCGGTTTAGACTTTCCATATTCTGCTGCTTGCCGTCTTGATCTAGCGCCGATAGGAGAGGGGCGGTTGTGCCAATGCTGGGTCCCCAAGCGGCGGCATATTCGGAATCTGCGCAGGCAAACTGGGCCAACCCAGCCACCGCCGTAATGATGAACGTGCGGCAGGCTTTACGTAGCCAACTCACTCGGTTTAGGTACAAGTCGTTCTCCTTAAATAATGTTTTTGCCTGCCTCGTGTCGTCATTTCTGATGCTGATTTTAAACGCGGCGATTGTCTTATCTTAACCATGGATAGTAATTTGTTTGGTTTGGCGAAGTAAATACTGATGAGGTTATAATTCTTAGTTCGAAAAGATGGCGAGCTAAAACAAATGCGGTCCTAGCCTATTTTGGGTAGCCGATAACGCCTGAATAGTTAGTGGCTGGTTAATCAAAGTTATTTTGAAATCCAAGATAAGTGCGGTTTAAACTTATGTATTTCTTGTTGCCGTTTTTCTGTGCCAAAATCGAACTGTACTTGCTAAAGCTCCACATTGAATACACGCTTCGACATTACTTTAAACAAAGCGGGCGCAGAAGTGACTGGCTCATGACTGGAGTAAATGACTGGACTGGTGTCATCTCGACAGCAGCTGTTCTAGACTCAGTACTTCATCATTTGTGATCGTGTATTTTTTTATGTTTTACAACGGAATAAGAGGGATATTCAATGGATTTAGAAAATTCTGACGGTACTGGCAAGCTGAAAGTAACTAGAGTATCAATTGATGCAGGTAGCGCCTCAATGGATTTTGAAGGGCAGGTTGAGGGGTACGGAACCGTATTTGCCACTCATCTCTTAACGCCTTTAAATGGTGACCAGGCAAGAGGCACTTCGAGCGGGGAAGCCAGAACTTTTTTACTGGATGGTTCTTCTCTTAGCACTCCTCATCAAGGAACTTATAAGAGAAATGGATCATCGTTACAGATCTATTTTACAGATGCCGTCGATAACGGAGCAGTCAATTTCGTAATGTGGGATGTGAACATTCTGTCTAAGGATGTCGACGTGAAGTATTGGGAAATAAATCCAGCCAGTTAATGCTGTGTTCTGTGATGGCTAGTGGCGGCATCTCTTCCGTTCTCCAACGCCAATAACTTAAGCAACGAAGTTAGATCAATCGCTGACACATGTCTAGTTCATAGTCAGAGGCTGCAAAATGTCTGATGCTTATCCTTTAAAATCTGCCCGCCGTTTTTCTATCAGTGCATTATTTGAGGTTGGAAAGGTGGTGAGGTTGTCAGGGCAAATCAATACGTCGAAGTGCGGTGTAAGTTTTTTTGAAAAAGCGGCTCAGGAAACCTAAGCCGCTGTGAGAAGCGAGTTTCTACATTGGATAAAAAGTCATCTCAAATTCTCCAGTAGATATATCTAGTATTGACTTGCATAAATTTTGAGATCCGTCTGTAAGATCATCTAACGAGTGGAGAGTCAAAGTCGTGCCTTCTCGTGTCCAAACTCCGCGTCTAGTAGCAAACTCTCTATTGCCAGTATCGTCTATTCCCATGCCGCGTCCAGTGAATGAACCCTGAGTTTTTGAGTTGGGATTAGTACTCATGTTGTAGGTAATAAATACTCTGCCATATTTCCCGGCAAGTGCTCTTACGGTTATCACTCCTCCGCTATCAGTGAGTTCTAGATTCAACATTTCACCCTTTACTGAAAAAGATTCAGAGGGAATAGTGATAGTTGTATGCCCATCTGCAAATGCAGATTGAGTGAGAGATAGCACCAACATAGTTGCAGCAAATATAATGGTTCGCATTGAAATTTCCTTATTTGTTGTTGGACTCTTAGTATTGAAGAGTCAATTACTGCTGTCAATGTCACGCTTTTGCTGGGTTGCAGAAGATGTGCAGTCAGTTGCGTGCGAGCCATCATGCGCGCAGCACGTCATACAGCCAATCCCCCTCTTTTTTTTTCAATCTGCCCTAAAGTTTTTTTGAGCATGACCGACTGAGGATGTAACCGGTAAATAATTGCCGCTTTTCATATCTAGCTGACCTTCTGAATGCTTTGGAGGGGTCCTGAACAGGAATAAGGATCAGCTTATACAGTGACTCAAGGAGTTACAGTGTGAGCTTGGTCGTAAATACGAATATTGGTTCCCTCAACGCGCAGCGTTCTCTCTCGTCTTCTGGCAATGAATTGAAGACAGCCATGGAAAGGCTTTCCTCCGGTAAAAAAATTAATTCTGCAGCAGATGACGCAGCAGGTTTTGCGATCGCTGAGCGTATGACCGCGCAGATCCGCGGCCTGAACATGGCAACAAAGAATGCGAATGATGGTCTATCCATGTTGGCTGTCATTGAGAACGCTTCTAGTGAAGTGACGAATATGCTCCAGCGAATGCGTGAGTTGGCTGTTCAAGCAAATAATGACACTAATGGTTCGCAAGATAGAAAATTTTTGCAGGAAGAAGTATCAGCTTTGATTAAAGAGATTGATCGTGTGGCCACTCAGACGCAATACAATGGTCAAGCCATTTTGGAAGTTAGTCAGATACGTCATCTCCAGATAGGAACCGAAGCTGATCAGTCAGTGTCCATAAGAACTTACGGCTTGGGAACGGAATATTCTTTCGGGAACGCTATCGGATTTGTCGAAGGGGGACCTGCGTCAGCGACCTCAAATGTGTTTGAGTTGCAATTAGATAATGACAATTTTTCCGTCAATGATTTCGTCGTAATCGGATCGCCAACAGGGAGTAATTATTCCGAACCAAGATTAATTGTTGGTGTTGAAGACCTAGGCGCTACTCAACGCATCATTCTAGATGCGGGCGTTGGGCAGGTAGTAGAACCAGCGGGGGTTGTTCTCCGGGTTGCAACAATAGATCCTGGAACTGGAGCAGTCACACCTAATGGAGGAAAGGACAGTCTCTTCAACTTAAACGTCGAAACTTCTCCCTCAGAAAGTTTGGATGTTATCAATAGCTCGATTGACTGGTTGTCCAATGCACGTGCTTCATATGGTGCTATCCAAAACCGCCTTGAGTATACAGTTTCAAATCTCATGAATGTCGCAGAGTTCACAACAGCAGCGCGTTCAAGGATTGAAGATGCCGACTTTGCGGCAGAGAGTGCGAGACTTGCCAAAGCTCAGGTGCTTCAGCAAACGGGTACTGCGATGTTAGCTCAGGCAAACTCATCGTCACAATTGGTCATGTCGCTGATTCGGTAGAAAGAATATTGGCTTGATTATGATTACTATTGTCGAGTTTTTAAACGCGCAACAATCGCTTGCTGCTTCGGGGCTTGAATTCAAAACAGCTTAGTGTGTTGAAAAAGCGACAGGAGAAATAACTTTAATCATTTGTGCACAGATCATATCAAATGACTCTATGCGTCAGACTAGAGTAGCCAATAAGGATTTTTATACCTTTTAGCTAGCAATACAGTGAATGGAGACTCGCTGGTGAATTATAGAGTAAATGATCAGCTTGTGACTCGTTCTGCATTAGCCCGTCCCTTCGCAGAGTTTACCGTTTAAAGGCATTGTAACTACTTGTGTAGAACGCTGTTCGCGTTTACATACATTGATCGCGCTTTCGACTTTATTCACTTGGCTCCTTCTCAACAAAAAAATACATATTCTCTGTCACGCTGTGTCAGCTGCTTAGAACAATGTATTGACAGCAGAAGCACACTTTCCAATACTGTCAGGCCAACAACAGAAAGGAGTTTCCAATGCGAACTATATTATTTGCTGTAACAATGATAGTGCTCTCTGTCACTCAATCTGCTTTCGCAGATGGACACACCGCTATAACCGTCCCCTCTGAATCGTATTCGGTAAAGGGTGAAATGATGAATCTAGAACTCAGTGATAGTGGAGGAGTGATAACTGTTAAAGCGATTGCTGGGAAATATGGCAGAGTATTTATTACCTATAACATGAGTACTAATCCCAACTCAAAAACTCAAGGTTCATTCACTGGACGTGGCATGGGAATAGACGATAACGGAAATAGAGAGTTTGCTGCAAGACGCGGAGTTTGGACAAGAGAAGGCACGACTTTGACCCTTCACTCTTTAGACGATCTTACAGATGGTTCTCAAAACTTATGTAAATCAGTTCTTGACCTGTCTACTGGCGAGTTTGAGATGACATTCTACCCAATGTAGAAAATCGCCAATGAAAAGCGGCTCAGGTCTCTTGGGCCGCTTTTACAAAAACCCTATCACCACAATTTCACGCCCTCTCTATCCGTAACAACCTTGCCCCGCGCAAATACATTTGACCATTTTCTACATGAGGGGGTTGGAGGCACGGTCGCCCATGCAATAGAAAAGCGAAGCCACACGGTTTGTTAATAAGCGTTGTTTGACTTACGATGTGTTAGACGCGTTCGGGACTTAGACCTGAGGTAATGTAAGAGGTAAAAGATTCAATATGTGTGGTTTTCTTCCTGACCATCTAAAAACTAAAAAATAAATTAACAAGTAATGTAGGAGAACAGCATGACGGAATTTTTAGCGAGCTATTCTGGGATATTTGACCTAAATTCATTTGTGTTCGTGGTAGTCGGCCTTGCTGCGCTTGCTCTAACCGCATCTTTTTCAAAGACAAGTCTAACGATTGCGGTGGACCTTGCCTATCCGGTCGGATTGTTAGGCACATTTATCGGCTTAATAGGTATCCTGCAAAATATGAGTGACCCAGAAGCACTAGGGCCAGCATTTGCGATTTCTTTGTTGACAGTTCTTTATGCTTCTGTGATTCATGGCCTTGCTTCAGGCCGGTCTCGCGAGGTGTCTGAAGTCGACAGCACCTTTGTTAAGAAAATTGTAGGTTCGGTTGTCTTTCTAGGAGTAGTTGGATGGGGAATGGATTCCGCGGCTGGACTAGGCGCGTTTGTGTATGTTGATGTTTTGGTATTGTTTTTTCTCTCTGTACTTGCTTTGGTCATCTTTGACCGCGTTTCTGGCGGCACGTCTAAGAATGGTTGGGGCCTCAGGTTTTTGGGCATCGGTCTACTCGGTTTTCTCATAGGCATCGTTGGCATGCTTGCAAACTTAGACGACCCCAAGGCCTTGGGCCCAGCAATGGCCCTTGCATATATCAGTATGTTAGATGCGCTTTTTTTATGCTGTATGGGGCGGATATGGTTCCCTGATCAGACATTGGACTCTGATAAGAATATGAACACCGGGTTCGTGAGTCTGGCTTTTCCCATCCTCTTTGGAGTAGTCATCACATGCGCAATATTGATTATGTCGTTTCAATGAAGATCATTTAGTCTCACAATGTCTAGCCTGGGGTAGAAGACGACTCCGCCCTTTGACACCATTTCGATACTGAGTCTGTAGCCTAATGTCAGGTTTGCAGGCTCAGTAACCTTTGCTGAACAGCCAATCAATATAGCGGACCGTGAACGTTTAGGTGTTGACGTCACGGCAACCACCTTATTCTCCTGGTTGATTTCCTTCGATAACGGCTTCTTGCTTGTCCTCAAATCTTTCTGGGAAGCCTAACCCGTTAAGTTTCACAACTTGATCAACCGAAACAAGTTGATGATTTTCTGCATATATTTTCTCCGCTACTTGAGCCAGCTAAGATTTTGTGGCGGTAATTAGAAATCGATGGCCTCGACGTCAATAAAGCTTAATTTGCAATCTTGAATCTTGAATCTTGAATTTTGAATTTTGAATTTTGAATTTTGAATTTTGAATTTAGCGGCTTAGCTGAAACAACTAATAAGTGAGCTGCACGAGCATTCGAACTTTGTCGAATTAACCCAACCAGAAGTCCTCTAACCTTGATGGCAGTTTTCGTGATGCCCTTTTAGCACGACTGAGCGTTTGGTACGGAATGATTAAACGATCCTAGGTCAAGCATAGAAATTCGTTTAATCTTGGACACTCTCTATAGAAAAGTAATAGACACCACCTTTGCGGTAGGTGTAAGAAGGGTGCTTCAGTGTCTTCAATTTTGTCGACTCCTATTCAGGACATTCGGAAAAAACCGAAGCTAGACAAGGGGTTAACAACTTTTAGAAGTGGAATATGGTGGAGCTAGGCGGGATCGAACCGCCGACCTCTACACTGCCAGTGTAGCGCTCTCCCAGCTGAGCTATAGCCCCAAAAGAACCCGATGATATACAATCTAGCTAATGCTCGTGCCGTTGGCGCCGTCGGATTAGCTAAGCTGTCGTTGTTAAACTATCCAATAAACGCTGTAACAACGAACTCATCATTTGAAGGGCGTGAATATTACCCAAACTTGGGTGATGGATCAAGATTTCCTGTCGCGTAAGTTTCGTTTTTGTCTTACTCGTTTAACCCGTATTGCGCATACTGGCGGCAATACCCGCGATTGTGACTAGCAATGCCTTGTTGATCTTTTCAAGTTCTGCTTGGCCGGCTTTCCTTGAGCGGGTCAGTAATTCTATCTGCAGAAAGTGCAGAGGATCCGTGTATGGGTTTCGAAGGTCAATTGTTCGCTGTATTTCCGGATGTTTTTCCAACAGCGATGATTGGCCCTTGAGTTTGTTGATGCTCTCAATTAATTGGGCTAGACGACTGTGGAAGTCTCGGCCAATTGTCTGGAGTGAATCGTCTACTAGGCTGGAATCGTAGTCTTCGGATATTTCAATATCGGCTTTACTAAGCACCATTTCAAGCATGCCAAGATAGGATTGAAAAAACGGCCACTCCTCAATCATCTCTTTTAGCGTGTGCGAGTCTTTACCCGTAAATTGTTGGTTGAAAGCCGCGTCGCTGCCTAGCCACGCAGGAATCATTAAACGTTTTTGAGTCCAGGCAAACACCCAAGGGATTGCTCTAAGTTCTTCAATGCTGCGACGCTGGGTCCGTTGTGCGCTATTTACATATCCCAATGCCAAGCTGGAAAGTTCGTTCTCTGGCGTGCTTTGCTCAAAATAGTCAACGAAGAGATTGTTCTCCTGAATTGACTCCTTGTAGCTGCGAGCAGCCGTCTCGGAGAGTCTATCCATCAGGCCACGCCAGTTATCGCGAGGCGTCGGTGGAGAGGTAATGCTAGCCTCTATCGTTGAACTCAGGATGATATCAAGATTTTTGATTGCAAGCGGCGCCGAACCATATTTGAATCGAATGACTTCACCCTGTTCTGTTAATCGTATGCTATTACGAACCGATCCAGCGGGTTGGGACAAAATGGCTGCCCGGGTGGGTGCGCCACCTCGGCCTACCGTGCCCCCGCGACCATGCAGTATGGTGAGTTTGATGCCATATTTCTCTGCGACAGCGACGAGTTCTTCCTGCGCTTTAAATTGCGCCCAGGCGGCGGCCATCTGGCCACCATCCTTTGCGGAATCGGAATACCCAATCATGACTTGCTGATGACCGTTGATGTAGTTCGTGTACCAAGAGATTCGCAGCAATCGCTCCAATGTCCATGCCGCGCTTTCAAGGTCCTCGAGCGACTCAAACAGCGGAACGACGGGAAGAACTTCTTCGAGGCCGCATTTGTTCAGCAGTAGTACGACAGCAAGAATATCAGTCGGGTGTTTGGCATTGGCAAGCACATAGCTTGATATCGCACTGACACCCTCACTCGCGATGAGCTGGAAAACCTGCAGCGTATCCCAGGCTGAGTTTGAGAGTATCCAGCGCGCGGGTATCAATGGTCGCTTGCTTTCAAGTTCTCCAACAATAAAGTCCTGTCTGGCTTTTTCTGACCATTCGTTATAGCTGCCGACCTCCAGATATTGGGTAAGTTCATTGAGTAACTCAGTGTGCTTACTCGAGTCCTGCTTAATGTCCATGTTGACGAGCGTGACACCCAGAGTAGAAATACGAATGAGCGTATCTTTGAGTAAACCGTCAGCGATGATGCCCATGCCGCATTCATGCAGGGACTGGTAACAAGCAAACAGAGGCTCAAACAGATCCTCGTTGTTCAGCAGCACAGCCGGATTCGGGAGTGAATCAGTGACAGACCAGTCTTTGGTCGCAATTAATCTTGCTCTGACTCTTCTCAGGATTGCACGGTAGGGTTCCTGTACATCATGGTTGGAAAGATTAGCCACTTCCTCGTTGCAGTCACCCATAGATAACTGCGAGAGTAATTCTTCAATATCACGCAGAAACAAGTCAGCAGCCATCCAGCGGGCTAGCCTGATGACCTCCTGGGTAACCTCTGCGGTGACCTCTGGGTTGTCAACTAGGTCGCCTCCCATCCAAGATGAGATTTTAATGGGGGTTGATGTGATTGGCAGTCCCTGACCAGTGTGTTTCGTTAACAGCTGGTCCAATCCTTTCCAAACAACAGGAATGGCATGCCAAAAAGCATTTTCAACAACGGCAAAACCCCATTTAGCCTCGTCTTGAGGGGTTGGTTTGTCATGCGAAATCTCATCCGTATGCCAGACTTCAGCAATGAGTCTTTCAAGTTCAGTTCTGTCGTTCGGAGAGAGCGGTTGGTCGCTGTCTACCTTGCCTAGTTGATCGGCTATTCGATTGTATTTTTGAATGAGTGTTCGACGGGTGATTTCAGTCGGGTGTGCAGTTAGCAGGAGTTCACAACTGACGTTGGTGATAGCAGAAACGAGTTTTTCTCGATCAACTTTCCCATCAAAATGATGCATTAACTGCAGAAGTTCTGATTCCTCGGGAAAGGGTACTTTTCGATCTTCCGCTGCCTGAGCTTGCTCGGCAATATTGGTTAAGTTAATAAACTGGCTGAATGCACGGGCGACATGAATAAAATTATCAGTGTCCAATGCGCCCAGTACACTGTGAAGTTGTTCAAGTCGAACGTCATTGCCCTGGCGTCTTAATTTCGCCAACACCCGAATCTCCTCGGCTTTTTCTAGAAATTCTTTGCCTCGGTGATCTGACATGGTTTCACCAAGCAAATCTCCGAGTAATCGTACCCGGTGCCGCAGTTGCCTCGAAATAAGCTCTTCCAATCTTGTCTCACTGGTCTAGTAGATAAGGTAAGTTGTAATTCTACAGTATAGCGGTGCTGTCCCCATAGCGCCCAGAGACGATAGGTGGTCAGAAAGTGGGCGAATGACTATCATTCGCGGATGGCTTTGGCCGCTGTCATGCCGTTGACATACCTGAGATCAGAATGCACAACGTGGGGCGGGTCGTCGAGCAGGCGGTGTTGTCTCGGTTGTTCCGGTATTTATCCCGAAGATCACGGTATCAACCGTTGTGGGGGGCGCGCCATGAACCCTGTTCGTGGCGCTTTTGCTTTACATTCTATTTTTTTAAACCGAATAGGAAATCGCGAAAAATATCCATTAACGTCTCGTATTTGTAGTCTGTGAACTCTCCAGCATCAAAGTACATGCCGTGTTCGGCGCAGGCTTCATATTGGATGTGTTTCTGCACAGGATCAGACAACTGATCCATGCGTTTACCACATCGTGGGCAGTCAATATCCCTGATTTCATTGTGTTGTTTTCCGACTTCGGGATCCCCGCTATCGACATAGTCAGACATCCATTTGTCTTTCAATGTTTCTGCTTCGCCGATATCGAACCAGAGGCCTTGGCATCCGGTACATCTATCGACTGTCACTCCGCCTTGCAGCGTGCTCAAGGTTTTTTCTTCCATGAATGATTTGCACTTGGGACAATCCATCAAAATTCCTCATTTATTGTTTTTGATTCGCGTATTTGTTTGCGGGTTATTCTAAATGTTACGGATCAATCTTTTATAAAAATTGGGGTAGCGATATAGTATTAGCTAACCGCGATTGGACCCTGACGGTTCATTCTTTCATCGAAAACAAGCGACGAGCCCCGTTATGACAGAAAGTACTGTACCGCCAAATGTAATGCAAGAACTTGCGACCCTAGATACTCCTACAGTGTGTAATGCCCTGGAATTGGTTGTGCCAGAGCGCAGAGGAGAGGGCTATACCGTGCGTCCACTGTTCTGCTTAAGACCAGAGATGGAGCCCATCGTAGGATTTGCAAGAACGGCGACCGTTAGCGCCATAAAACCCTCGGATCTTTCTGCGGCCGAAGCCAAAATTCTGAATGATCAATATTACGAGTATATGGGTACAGGGCCAGCGCCACTGATTAACGTCATCGAGGATATTGATGGTGAATATGTGGGATATGGTGCTTGGTGGGGAGAGGTGAATACGAGCATTCATCATGGACTAGGGTCTCTCGGTGTCATTACCAATGGCAGTATCCGTGATTTACCCGATAGCTCCCCTGGCTTTCAACTGTTGGCAGGCAGTGTTTCCCCGTCACACGCATATATTCATGTCGTTGAGTTTAATCTTGATGTCACAGTGATGGGCATGAAGGTCAAACACAATGATCTTATTCATGCCGATCAGCATGGTGCTGTCGTCATCCCGATTGAGGTTGCAGGTAAAGTAAAAGCAGCGGCAGAAAAAATTGCGGCACAGGAAGCAATTATAATCTCTGCGGCGAGGGAGCCCGGATTCGATATCAACAGGCTGCGACAGGCCTGGAAAGGTGACAAAGAGATCCACTAAATGTCCGCTGGTGAGTGGTTTGGGATGGTCTTTTAGGTATTGCTGTTGTCGATGGCAGCAAAAAGTGACAGATATTTTCGCTAGCAATTAAGGGTCGTCCAGCGCTGACAAAATTGATAACACCGACGCGTGCGCAAGTGCGTCATTCAGCTTGCTGCGAAGCGAGTGAGTGTGCATTACACCCTGGGTGGTAAGGTCATGACTCGTGCGGCACTGGAATATCTCGAAAAAGAGTGATTCCTGATCCATATTCTGAGACTATTTTGATATCGACAGACACTTGAACTTAATATTTAGGGGAACGTGAAAATGAAAGCAGCAATTTTTAGAGAAGTAGGGCAACCGCTAGAGATTGAAAACATCAGCATCTCCAAGCCCGGACCCCGGGAAGTTCTGGTAAGAACGGCAGCTGCGGGCGTATGTCACAGTGATTTACATTTTATTGAAGGACTTTATCCTGCGCAGACACCCATGGTGTTGGGGCATGAATCCGCAGGGATCGTTGAGCAGGTAGGCTCAGACGTCACCTATGTCAAGCCGGGTGATCACGTCATTACTTGCCTCTCCGTTTTCTGCGGTCATTGTGAGCAGTGTCTGACCGGACACATGTCGTTGTGCTCAAGCGCAGAAGTTCGCCGTGATCAAGATGAAGAACCAAGATTGGCACAGGAAGGCACCTTGGTTAACCAGTTTGCTAATCTGTCGTCTTTTGCGGAACAAATGCTCATTCACGAGCACGCGCTCGTCAAAATTAGAGAAGACATGCCGCTCGACAGAGCCGCGTTGCTGGGCTGT
>Ga0315330_10001997_pt1 | contig 13915 bp, 2 predicted proteins | sample M140m34915metaG_FD_203453 | JGI IMG/M metagenome (GOLD analysis project Ga0315330, IMG submission 203453) | Ammonia-oxidizing marine archaeal communities from Monterey Bay, California, United States - M1 40m 34915 | ecosystem: Environmental > Aquatic > Marine > Intertidal zone | place: USA...
TGATATGGGTTTAGGAAAATTTGTTACCCTAGATAATGCTGGTAATTTAGAAACTGATAAATCTGCTGTTGAATTCATTAGAATAGTTAATACAGATCACTTAGGAAATAATTTAACTAATTGGATTACTAATATTAATATAGGCGATATAATTTATATTAGAAAACAAAATGTTATTAATGAAGTTGCTTATTATACCGTTGTTGATAATCCAGCAGCCAATCCAAGCGGACCTCCTACCCCTTCTGGAGGATTTGAAATAAATGTGAATTATATCGCTGGTGATACAACTGCTTTTAGTAGTGCCGGTAATGATTATTACATAGGTTATGTTAAAAAGGGAGCAAATGGTGCCGATGGACAAGACGGACAAGACGGACAAGATGGTGCTGATGGACAGCCAGGTTATGATGCTAATTCTTCTATATGGACATCTCTTGACCCACTTACACCTCCTATTCCAGGTCAGGGACAATTTATTCTAGCATATGGAGCTTTAATGAATAATGGCGCTAATTTTCCAAACATGACTCATGAGTTAATTTTAAATCAGGAAGATGAAACGGCAAATGATATGACAGAATGGATTAAATCAGTTCAACCAGGAGATATTATTACTATAAGAGAAGTTCTTACTCCAGAAAATTCTGCATATTTTAAAGTAATACCTCAGGATGTATATCGCAATACAATTACAACTGATAATGTGGATGAAAATGGAGATATTATTGGGTTTTTCAATGATGCTCCGTCAGCAAGATGGTCGGTTAGACTAGAATTAATACAAATAAGTAGTAATTTAAATTGGCCAGCAACTCTGCCAAACGGTGTTTTTAATAATGGAGTAGCTTGTTATATTGGTGATGCTGTATCAGGACATGAGGAATTAGGATTTGATGGAAACTCATCAAAATGGGCTTTTACCGATTCTATTACTGGAACTCCTAATGTTGGATTATTTGCGTGTCAGACATCAAATCCAGCTCCTGTAATAACCGTTAATAAAGCAAATACTAATTGGATTTGGATTAATAATACAGATAATGTAACTGTTTCTCCAGATTTATCCCAATGGTTAGGTTTTGCCGATACTAATGATATTATATATGTTCGTAGAAAAAATAGACCTTGGGAAGTTGGTTATTATACTATTAATAGTAAAAGCGACACGGGATCAGGTTGGAGATTTAGTGTAAATTACATAGATAGTGATAGTGAAGAATGGAGACCTGCTGCTGATTATTATATTGGTTATCTTAAAGCTGGACCACAAGGACCACCAGGTTCATTATCACCTGTATTTAGAGCTGGTTTAGGTGTATTATTATCTGATGGACTAGGCAATGGAGTTCCTGGAACTGAAAAAGACGCCAGTGAAATCTTTGAAAATAACAGCACAGAAAGCACTGAAATCGGTGAACAACCTCTCCTATTAGGTAATAATCCAGGAGAGACAGGAACTGGTGATTTACCAACACCATATGTTCCAATTAAATATGACGTTACTATATTAGATGCTGGACAATATGGAGACCTTATCACATTACAGGCAGGTGGAAATATGAGAGTAAATACGACGGCTAGGCTTTTTATTACTTACAATACTACTTTACGTGTAAGTTATCCGGATGCTCAAGATGGAACTAAACGTGATATGCAGGCTTCCTGTAGAATTCATAGAACTTTACAAGGCGGAAGCACAGAAATAGTTCCATATTCTAGTTGTTCTGGTCACATGGTAAAACGAAATTATAATAAACAAACTTTTTCAGGAAGTGCTATATTAGATGTTGTTGAAGGTGATATTTTAAGAACTGAAGTATCTATAGTTCAATCTCACGGTAGAGAAATTACAGGCAACGGTCTGGATAGAACAGCTGTATTTTTAACAAAAGGAACAAATATTACTATTATAGATACCAAAGGTGGTGCTGCTGGAGAAGATGGACAAGATGGTGAGGATGGCGAGGATGGCGAGGATGGCGAGGATGGCCCTAGAGGTGAAACGGGATTAGCGGGAAATTCTAGTTTATGGAAGTCATATGGTAATGCTCCAACAATCGACCAGAATACAGGATATCCTGTATTACAATACGGTGAATTCATGATTAGTGGAACTGGTAGTAGTTGGCAGGATGCTAATAAATTATATATGACGATACATGATGCTTTTGAAACTTCTGACCCAAATTTAGGAAATCTTATGGGAACTTGGTTAGCAAGTATTAATGTTGGAGATATTATATATATTAGACAACATGATGATGTAACTAATTTTTCATATTATAGATGTAACAGTATTGCTGTTCCTTATACCATTAATTTAACTAATTCGGTAGAAATAGGTATTACTCATATAGAAAGTCATTTAGCTACACCATTTGCAGATTGGGTTAATAAAGAATTTAATGTAGGGTTTATTCCTAGAGGACCAGAAGGACCAGGCGGAGCACCAGGTTCAGCATCAGCAATTATAAGAAAAACAACTAGGAGTACGCCACCCGATGATTATGTGTTAAATGGGAGCATATATGTTCAGGGAATAAAATTTAGACCAGGGTTAATAGAATATGATGTAAATAGTCCAAATCCACAATTAACTGCGGCTTGTGATATAATAGTCCCTGCTAATAATGTTGAAGGAACTAATTCTATATGGAATACTGGCGAAGTAACAACCTTTACCAATTGGCCTTATCCTACCTCCGCAACTTTTTCTCCATTTTCATGGATACAACCTAAAGTTGCTATAAATTCTAATATAGAATATGGTATTGTAAAATCTCTGACTCAATATACAGGACAAAATCTATACGATGGGGAAGTATTCAAAATGTATTTAATGAAATGCCCTGGAACGGATGTCGCTACTGATTGGTTAAATTGGGTTCCTATTCATTCTAGTATAAAAACGATTACAACTGAACCACACCATCCACCAGGAACTGGGGGTGTAGGAGTTAATGAGGGATATCATCCCGGGCATTATCCACACCATATTGATAGCAAATCTTCTTCTATGCAGATTAAATTAAATGCTGGAGATAGAATAGCATTATTTATTGAAAGGACATTTGAAGATAATGAGTCGAATCCACTAGAAACTCCACCAAATGTTATTATTTTAAATGGTTCTTATTTAAGTATTATGGATATGGTTGGTGGAGAAAAAGGTGAAGATGGCGTTGATGGAGTGGATGGACAGGATGGAGAAGATGGTCAAGATGGTGAAGATGGTCAAGATGGTCAAGATGGTCAAGATGGTGAAGATGGTCAAGATGGTCAAGATGGTGTAGACGGTGTGGACGGAGAACGTGGATTTGATGGAAATTCATCTAAGTGGAAGTGGGTCGAGCCAGTAAGTCTTCCATTAATCGGTGAATTTTCAGGATTAGACGCAACCAATCAGCATACCAGTAATTATCAAAGTATTGTAAAAATTTGGATTAATAATACAGATAATCTTGGAAATAATTTATTAGAGTGGATCGAAAATCTTCTACCAGGTGATATAATAACAATTAGAAATGTTGTTAGTATTAATAGAGTTTCTTATTATAGAGTTATGGCTTCGGGAGTAGAACCAGGACCATTAACTAGTGCAACAAAATATATAAATGTCGATTATATTGATGGCGACCCAGATAATTTCCCCGCTACACCTACCGCAAATAATACATATTTTATTGGATATGTAAAAAGTGGTACTAATGGACAAGATGGCCAAGATGGCCAAGATGGTCAAGATGGGCAAGATGGCGAAAACGGTAATGATGGTGAAGATGGCGTAGACGGACAAGATGGTCTAGGATTAAGAGGAACCATGAGTGTGAGTTTTTCACTTAAATTAAAAGGAATTTATACAGAATGGGCTCAAAATCCACCAAATATAGGCGATGCTCAAAATTATAGAAGATTAGATGGAACCACAGAGGTAAATCCTCCTCTTAGTAGAATGGAATATTTACATTTGAATCCTTATGGATTAGCAGTGATTCCAACACCAACCCCAGGAAGTTTCCCAACAACAGCATTTACAACAGAAGCATTTTCTGCTGGAGGACAGACTTTCGGTTCTGTTTTAGGACCATATGGACAAGATGGAGAGAATAAAATTCATAATAATTTTTATGGTTATAGAGTTCCAGCCGACGGTTATTTATTAGGATATCAATTAAATTTCTGTCACATTCCAAATTCAGGCGTTTTTCATGTTTATTATTTTGATCCAAACGCCGAATCACAAAGTGTTAAATTTTGTAAAGGAGGTCCTATTATTTCAAGGTCAAAAGAACTTACTTACAAGTGGGCTAGTGGAAGTACTGCTATAAAACCAGTAAATGAAATAGAAATTAGAAAAGATGGATTTATATTTGCTTGTAGTGACCTTAGTTATCAAGGAAGTTCACCAAATGGAATTCAATTCCTCCCACCCATTGGAACGACCAATATGACCGTTTTTATTAGATTTAAAGATTAATTTAATTAATTAATTATATAATATTTATTTATTTGTAAATATTATAAGATGGCTCAAAAACCAACAGGATTAACACAACTTCAAGACGTTAGCATGAATAATCTTGACGTCCATACAATTTGGTTTCGTGATCAAACATCTGTTTCGAGTCGAAATGGATTTAAAGGTCCACCTGGCGCACTATCTTTTCAATATCTTTTAGATACTGTTGGTAATGGATTTCCACTCAATGGTATTGAAAATGGTTATATAAGATTTAATGATAGTTCACATATAACAGCAACTTCTATGTTTATTTCTAAAAATACTCATGTTTTTAACTGGCAAAATAGTAATCAAACTAATTTAGAAAAACTTTTTAGGTGGATTTCATTAAGAAATAATAGTGTAAAGGCTTATGTTATAATAACAGATTTTAATGATAATTCCAAGAAGATAATTTATCAAGTTACATCAATTGGAGAAGTTCATATTCAAAGTGCTACATTTTCATTTAATTTTGATAATTCACAAACAGTATATAGTGAAACCAATCCATTTACGGACCCAGAACATAAAGTAATAGTTAGTTTAAAGATTTTAGGGGAAGGTGGTGCCGCGGGACCTGAAGGTCCTCAGGGACTTCCTGGAAATTTTGGAGGTGCTTCATTTGATTATACATTTGATACAAATGTATCTTCGCCAAATATGGATGGTAGTATAGGAGGAGGAATAGTTAAATACCTATCACTCAGTAATAATTTACCTACTTCTATACAAATAAGTCCATTGGATGATAATGGAGAATCAGTCAAATCATTTGTTGAAAGTATAGATGCTGTACAGAATCCAGTAAAAGCAATAATACGTATAGTAGTAAAAAATGATTCTACTAGATTCCAACAGTTTACGATATCATCAGTAACAAGTGTTAGTGATAACATGCCACCACCTAATTATGTTTTTGCTGTTGAATCAATTGCGTTTTCTGATAATGGAGTTATACCATTTACTGGAACTGGAAATCAAGATGTTATATTAAGTTTTGCTTTAGTGGGAGATAGAGGAGATCAGGGTCCAGTAGGTCCTGAAGGTCCAAAAGGAGCTCAAGGTCTTCAAGGTCCTCAAGGTCCTGCTGTTGACGGTGGTGGTGTTATTCCTTATGAACCATTCAGTGTATTGACACCTTTGGATAATTTCACTCCTGAAACTGGTCGAATATATTTATCTCAATTTATCTCACCCACCAGTGGTAAATATACACATATGAGTATGTTTGGTGGAAATCATACAGGTTCTGATTTTAATGGAAAAGTGTTAGCTGTTATTTATCGAAATAAAGCAGATACCAGACCAAATTGTGATGTTGGATTACCTGATACTATAGTTGCTTGGAAAATACTGAATTTTGCGTTTCCAAATTCTAGCGACTTAAGTAGAAAATATATTGATTTTACTTTTGATACTCCTGCTGAATTAAATGCCAATGAAAAATATTGGGTTGGATTTTCTAGAACAGGTTCAGGAACTTTTCAAATACCTTTTCATAGTGACTATAATAATCAAAATAGATTAGCAGTTCATTCAGCACAAAATTTTTTTAATGGAACAGAAGCACCATTATCTTTTGAATCAACCCCAACAGAACAGAATAGTAACTTCGCATTTTGGTATCGTTTATATAATCCAAATGCGGCGGTTGGTAAAGGAGAAAAAGGAGATCAGGGACCAATTGGTTTACCTGGGCAAGATGGCGAGGATGGACAAGATGGAGCACCTGGTGTAGATGGTGTTGATGGTACTGATGGTGAAGATGGAGCACCTGGACAAAATGGATTACCAGGACAAGATGGACAAGATGGAGAGAAAGGAGAAACAGGCCCCCCAGGCCCACCTGGAGAACCTGGGGCACCTGGTGTAGATGGGCAAGATGGAGTAGATGGAGTAGATGGAGATAAAGGAGATCCAGGAGATCCTGGATTACCAGGACAAGACGGACAAGATGGAATCGACGGACAAGATGGAGCTGACGGTACGGACGGCATAGACGGATTAATGGGAAATTCTTCATTATGGAAAAGTATTCCTAATGGGAATACACCAACTTCCGGAACTTTTCAAATAGCACAGGTTGAACCACCAACATTTCCTTTAGCTTTCTATAATATAAATATTCATACCGTGGATTCAAATGGTGTTGATTTTTCAGATTGGATTGCTAATATTCAAGTTGGGGATTTTATACATATAGTCAATAGAAATGATAGTAGTTTATTTGGTATTTATAAATTAACAACAATGTTTACAACGTTAATAGCTGCTGATAAAAAGAAGGCAACTTTATCAAAAATAGCAGGACCTTTAACTATTGTTAATAGCACCGATAATGAGTATAATATAGCACATTCTAAGATAGGTCCAGAAGGTCCTCAAGGAGAACCTGGTATAGGAACTCAAGGAAACCCTGGTCCTGCTGGCGCTCAAGGAGAACCAGGTATTCCTGTTTCTAGTTCTATATGGAAATCTGATACTCAATCAAATCCGAATTTAGCCCCGTCAAACGGAAGATTTAAAATAATTACTACATTTAATCAATCAGGAGATGCTTTAGATTCTAAAGCTGGAACGCTTTTATTATCTAAAAGAGATGATGGAGGTGTTCCGTGTGATACATGGTGGAATGCTCTAACTAGATTAAGTACCATTACTATTAGAAGAGTAGGATTTCCATATCAGTTTGGTATTTATAGTGTAGGTATAATGACTGAAGCTACTTTACATTTTTCAATTCCAATAATACCACTGGCTTTTTCTGATACTAGTATACCTAATAATTCAGAATATTCTGTTGGTTATAGTTTAACTGGTCCTATAGGTCTTAGAGGTCCTCAAGGAATTTTAGGACCACAAGGAATCAAAGGTCCACAAGGACTTGACGGTATAGACGGTCCTCAAGGAATACCAGGAATTCAAGGTATTGAAGGCCCGGTCGGACCTAAAGGTGCACAAGGTCTTCAAGGATTAGGAGGAGTTAAAGGAACACAAGGTAGTATAGGTCTAGAGGGTCCTAAAGGAGCACAAGGAGTTAAGGGTACTCAGGGTATTCAAGGTCTTCAAGGTATTCAAGGTCTTCAAGGATTAAAAGGAGTTACGGGAAGTCCAGGTATAGATGGTGAACCAGGTTTAAAAGGTGATCCAGGGTCAGCTTCTTCTTCTTTTAGAGGTTCTCTTCCAATTGATACAGATATAACTGATATTACTTCTGGAAACACCAGTTATACTGGGGAAATGGTAATAAATTTACCGTCATCTCAGGATACTTTAACGGGATGGAATACTATTTCATATAGCAGAACAAATCATGCTACACCAGTTGGAGTATTTAGTCTTACTGGAGGAATTTTAACTATAAATCAAAATATGCGTTCGCTTATAACTTATACTACTTCATTTAGACAAAATAATAATGATTTATGTGTTATACATGTTAAATTACAAAAATCGATAAATAATGGAGTAACTTGGACAGATGTTGAACATAGTTCAGTATCAGCACAAAATAAAAGAGCTCAAGGAGTTAAACAAAGTTGTACAGGTATTGCTATAGTTGAAACTTCTTCTGGAACTAAATTTAGAACACAGGTAAATGCTCTTAAAGCTCAAGGAAGTGCTAATAATGATAAAATTTATATTACAAAAGATACATTCATAACAGTTATAGATGTTTTAGGTGGAGAAAAAGGAGATAAGGGTCTTACTGGAACACCCGGATTAGATGGAGATAAAGGAGCACAAGGAACACCGGGATTAGAAGGACCTAAAGGAACGCAAGGTATACAAGGTATTCAAGGTATTCAAGGTCTTCAAGGTCTTCAAGGTCTTCAAGGTCTTGAAGGTCCAAAAGGAACACAAGGTATACAAGGTATTAAGGGAACTCAGGGATTACAAGGTATTCAAGGTCCTGTAGGAGCTGATGGTAATTTTGGAGGAGCTACATTTGATTATACATTTGATGGAGTACAAGGTAGTCCAACTATTGGTCCTATGAATAATGGTTCGTGTAAATTAGGATTTAGTAATCCTGCTCAAGATCCACAAATTGATATGACATCATTACAAATATCTAATAATGATGATAATGGCAATTCAGTATCTAACTTTCTTCAGAGTATAGCAAATGTTGAAGTAAGTGCTGGTGGAATTAAAGGACACGTATTAATGCAAGAAAAAGGCGATGCTACAAAATTTTTAATGTTTTCTATTACAGGAGCACTAGATGTTGAAGCTAGTGCGTCTTGGATGTTAGGAGTTCAAAATGTTAGTTCTAGTGGGTCTAATCCTTTTTCTTCTTCAGATGATATACTTTTAAGTTTTACTTTAGTTGGAACTAGAGGAGAGCAAGGAATACAGGGTATTCAGGGTATTCAAGGTGTAAAAGGAATTCAGGGTGACCGGGGAATTAAAGGAATACAAGGAGACCAAGGAATTCAAGGAATTCAAGGTCTTCAAGGTCTTCAAGGTCTTCAAGGTCTTCAAGGAATTGAAGGACCCAAAGGTCCGCAAGGTATACAAGGTATTCAAGGTATTCCTGGAGTAGGGGGTTCACAAGGTCCTACTGGACCTGTTGCTAATTCAAGAAAATTTATATATAGCACCAGCACAGTACTTGGTATTAATATATTTGCTGGTTATTTAAAAGATAATGGTAGTTGGAATAGCGGAACAATTACCAACTTTAATATAAGTCATACAGACAATGATGGAAATAATGTTGAAAGTTGGTTAAATTTTATTCACGAAATGTCTGAATCAATAGGACAAGGTGGAATAATAGAATTTAGAGTAAGTGAATTAAAATTTGTAATATTTAATTTAACAAGTTCTAATCTTTCACTTCCAACACACAATTATAAAAGTTTTATAGGAACCAAATTAAGTAACGGATCACAAAATCCCGTAGATAATGATATTGTAACTGTTAATTTTATACCAAAAAGTAAAGACGGACCATTAGGACCACAAGGAGACCAAGGTATTCAAGGTATTCAAGGTATTCAAGGTCTTCAAGGTCTTCAAGGTCTTGAAGGTCCAAAAGGAGCACAGGGTATTCAAGGCATTGAAGGAATTAAAGGAGCACAAGGCATTGAAGGTATCCAGGGTCTTCAAGGTTTTCAGGGAATCAAAGGACCACAAGGAACACAAGGTATTCAAGGTATTCAAGGTCTTCAAGGTCTTCAAGGTGTTGCAGGTACTAATGGTGAAAATGGTATAAATGGTGTTAATGGTGATATGGGTAAAAGTAGTAATTCTTTTACTTGGAAGTTTAATAATACTCAATATTCTCAGTTTACATCTGGAGAATTTAATGCTAGAAATGATTCTGGATTTCAAAGTAGTTGGTATAACGTAACTACATTTTATTTTAATCCTACAGATTCTGATGGTAATACAGTTGGAACAGGACCTAATCAAACTGGTCCTCCAACTGGTTGGTTTTCACAATATGTAAGTGGTGATAGTGTCTATATTAGAAATAGAACTAATAATAATTTAGGAGGTTCGTATATTTTAACTTCAAACCCAGAATGGTCTTATTCTACCGTATATGGAACTACTGTTAAATTAGAAGTTCATTTTGTAAATTTATGGGGTAATAGCACGTCTATTAATCAAAATAATCTTTATGATTTAAGTATTGTGAAAAACGGACTTGAAGGGGCAGTAGGTGAAACAGGTGCACAAGGGTCTCAAGGTATTCAGGGAATACAAGGAATTAAAGGATCACAGGGGTCACAAGGTCTTCAAGGAATTCAAGGCCTTCAAGGTTTACAAGGTATTCAAGGTATTGAAGGTCCAAAAGGAGTTCAAGGAACACTAGGTCCTAAGGGGACACAGGGAGCTCAGGGTATTCAAGGACCTGGTGGAGCTAAGGGAGCTCAAGGTGGTCAAGGACCAGGAGGTGTTAAAGGTGCACAGGGGTCACAAGGTATTCAGGGTATTCAAGGTATACAAGGTATTAAAGGAACTCAGGGAGACCAAGGTATTCAAGGAATTGACGGTGTTAAAGGAACGCAAGGAGACCAAGGTATTCAAGGCGATAAAGGATTCTTTGCTGGTGGTGCTTCTTTTGCTTTTAAATACAGAACCACATTGACGAATGCGCCCGGAGACGACCCCGGCGCAGGAAAAATTCATTTCGCACAGGGGGATACTATAAATGATAATAATGAAACTCATAATAGCATAAGAATGGATAAATTCTCGTTTCTTCCTACCGAATTACCAACACAACTCGCACAATTTAATATGAATCCATATTTGAATAATATAAAAACTAGAGGTCCAAGTAGTTATGACCCAACTTCACTTCAAAGATTCGGTTCTATGAGAATTCATTCAATGGATCCAGATAATTCTGCTTTTATTGTTTTTAATATTCGATGGTTGGTATTTACAAATCTAGTCATTTCTAATGGTAATCAGCATAGTGTTGACTATTGGAATATAATTGGAGAATATGCCGGTGGTTATAATGGTTCTGGAAATGGGGCGTCAATATTCGATAATGACGAACTAATAATAGTTCATTTTAGTGAGTTAGGGCAAGGAGATGTTGGACCACCTGGAGCAGCCGGCGCGCAAGGTTCTCAAGGACCATCAGGACCTCAAGGAAGTCAAGGAATTCAAGGAATTCAAGGTATTCAAGGAGTAGAAGGTCCAGACGGTCCCAAGGGAGCACAGGGAAGTCAAGGTATTCAAGGACCGGGTGGAGCTAAGGGGACTCAAGGTTCACAAGGTATTCAGGGAATACAAGGAATTAAAGGAGCACAAGGGTCACAAGGACCCGATGGAGTTAAGGGAACTCAAGGATCACAAGGTATTCAAGGAATACAAGGAATTAAGGGGGCTCAAGGATCACAAGGACCTGATGGAGTTAAGGGAAGTCAAGGATCACAAGGTATTCAAGGAATACAAGGAATCCAAGGTATTAAGGGAGCTCAAGGTTCGGAAGGACCCGAAGGAGTTAAGGGAAGTCAAGGAGATCAAGGTATTCAGGGTATTCAAGGTCTTCAGGGATTAGGCGGAGCTAAAGGAGCCCAAGGTAATCAAGGACCTGTTGGACCTGGAGGTGATAAAGGAGCACAAGGTTCGCAAGGTATTCAAGGACCTGGTGGAGCTAAGGGTGCACAAGGTATTCAGGGAATACAAGGAGCAGGTGGAGCCAAGGGAGCACAAGGAACGCAAGGACCCGACGGTGCTAAAGGAGCACAAGGTTCGCAAGGTATTCAGGGAATACAAGGAGCAGGTGGAGCTAAGGGAGCCCAAGGTTCTCAGGGTATTCAGGGAATACAAGGAGCAGGTGGAGCTAAGGGAGCACAAGGAACGCAAGGTATTCAGGGAATACAAGGAATTAAGGGAGCTCAAGGAGCTGGTGGTGCTGGTGGATCTAAAGGAGCTCAAGGTGCTCAGGGTATTCAAGGGCCAGGTGGTGCTAAAGGAGCTCAAGGTTCTCAAGGTATTCAGGGACCAGGTGGTGCTAAAGGAGCTCAAGGTTCTCAAGGTATTCAGGGACCAGGGGGTGCTAAGGGAGCACAGGGAGCTGGAGGAGCTAAGGGAGCCCAAGGTATTCAGGGTATTCAGGGACCAGGTGGTGCTAAGGGAGCACAAGGAGCTGGAGGAGCTAAGGGAGCCCAAGGTATTCAGGGACCAGGAGGTTCTAAAGGAGCCCAGGGTAGTCAGGGTATTCAGGGTATTCAGGGTATTCAAGGTGAAGCAGGTAAAGATGGAGGCCCTGGAATTCAAGGTCCTCCTGGAACACCAGGTGTTGCTGGAGTTGATGGAATTCAAGGTGAACAAGGATTACAGGGTCCAGCGGGATTAGATGGTGGCGCCGCATCAATTCCGGCAAATTTAACTGTTACTACATCTTTAGGTGTAGGAACTACCTCCAGTGGTACACTTGGAGATATTAGAGCAAAAAGTAATATCACAGCATATCACTCATCTGACTCTAGATTAAAAGAAAATATTAAAATTATTGAAAAATCATTAGAAAAAATTAATTTAATAAATGGTGTTACATTTGATTGGACGGATGAATATATTGAAAAACAAGGCGGAGAAGATGGATATTTTATTAGGAAAAATGATATTGGTGTTATAGCTCAAGATGTTTTACAAGTAGCTCCAGAAATTGTTGTTCATAGAGAAGATGGATATTTAGCCATTAAATATGAAAGGTTAACTCCTATTTTAATTGAAGCAATAAAGGTATTAAGTAATAAAGTTTCAAAATTAGAAAATGAAATTTCTGAATTAAAAAAATAAAGTAATATTTATATATGTCTTTGGGTTATAATGCATTACCTTCAAGTGGTCCAATAACAATATCTGATTTAAATGATTATTTTGGGTGTAGTTCAACAACGACTAGATCAATATCTGGAACAGGAAGTGCACCTAATTTTTCAGTTAATCAAATATTCAATTCTAGTTATAATACGACTACACCTCCTAATAGTAATATGCAGCTAATTTCATTGCGATATTATAAAACATTTGGTATATTTACTAACACTAGTAGAAATTCTTTAGTAAATAATTACACAACTGTACCTGGTCCAGTCTGGTATGGTTATTTTGGTTTTGGAGGAACATCAACTGGAACATCTGGAATATTAAATCCATCAAATAGAGGGTTTCCTATGTCGATAAGAATTCGTGTAATAAGTGGTTCTAGATTTGATTTATATGTAGAATATATTGAAGACCAAACAACATTTCAATGGAGTTCTCAAACTTTAACAAGTAACGATACTAGTTTTGTTCAAGAAGCTTGTGGTATAAGAATTACAGGGTCGGCAGTGTTTTCAGATATTGTTGCTGAAATAACAGTTGCTCCTTCTTTAGATGGAACAACACGAGGTTCTGGTTCTCATACAGTAAGAATAACTTTTCCACAACAAGAACCAAGTTCTAGCGGGGGTTTAAAAGATTTAAGATAAATATTATTGATTATTATATAAATAATATTTATAATGAGCACCATTGATTTGGATAGATTTCCGTATAGCTTATATATTAATACTTCAAGAGAATGGCCGTGGCATTCTAAATGTGATTGTATTTGTAAAGACACTTTAACCGAATCATTAAATAATTTACTGTCTATTACAAATTATAATAAATATTCCTGTTATCTTACTGGAAAAATTAATAGTTCTTCACCATATCCTACTTTTGATTGTGATTTAATTTTAACGAATTCTATTTATAATGAAGAGGAACTTTACCAGTTAATTAAAGATATAAAGTTTAAGGGTTTTGAAAGTGATATTAATTTTGATGTGAAGTATATGGAAAATATCGAACCTTTCTCATTAGCAGTCGATACTCCTGATGAAGTATATCAAATGTCTCAGACTCTTATACAATATGATTTATCGCAAAATGAAT
>Ga0315330_10002000_pt1 | contig 13905 bp, 23 predicted proteins | sample M140m34915metaG_FD_203453 | JGI IMG/M metagenome (GOLD analysis project Ga0315330, IMG submission 203453) | Ammonia-oxidizing marine archaeal communities from Monterey Bay, California, United States - M1 40m 34915 | ecosystem: Environmental > Aquatic > Marine > Intertidal zone | place: USA...
GGTGTTTCTTGGGGGAGTATTCAACCGAATCAATTCCAAAGCATAACTGCAACGACAACAGCAAAAACAGGTGCTATCACATTGGGTGCTTTCTAATGTTGAATATCGTTTACATGGATATAGAAGGAAATTATCCCCGACATTCAGGAGATATCCAAGCTGTTCATCCAGATTGGAATGTGGGAGATCCTCTGCCAGATCGCTGGCGTGCTGTCGAAGTTGACGATTCCCCTGAAACCGTTGTTACTTATCCTGAAGATGCGTCTGACGAAAACCCTAAACCTCCATTGACTTATCAAAAGTTGGTTCGGGAAGCTCCTGTCTTTAACGCCACATCAGGTGTATGGACGCAGGGCTGGAGTGTAGAAACGCTCGATTGGGAAGCCCCAGATGAAACTGGTTGATGCCCCCGGCAAAGTAAACACCGGGCGGCCACTCAAACCATTCGGCATAGTCGTCCACCACACCGCCTCAAACCGCAACGCAGATCCCGACAACGTGATCGCAATGTGTGTACGAGGAGTCAACAAGGTACCCGGACCTCTATACAACTACATCATCAAACGTGATGGTGTCATTGTCAAGTTGACTGCTGAGAACGTAAAAGCTAACCACGCTGGCCGAGGCTTACAAGCTGTGTTGACACGGATGCAGCAGAACAATCCGGTAGTAGGGGACGCTACAAGTCCCGGTAAGATCAGCGCTAACTCTCGTTTAATAGGTGTTTCTCTTATTAATGACGGGTTGGGTGAAGATATACCCGAGGCTCAGATGAACGCATTGGTAGACCTGTGCGCTTTTCTGTGTGACGGATTTCAATGGAATCCATTGAATACTGTGATCGGGCATAAGGAATGGACCTCACGTAAGGTTGATCCATCATTTTCAATGATTGAATTGAGAGCTTTGATTGCTCGAAAAATGATTGTAGAAGCTCCAACGCTTACCCTACCTAAAGAACCAGAGGACGGGCTCGTTCCATTTTCGGGTACGTTACGCAAAGGTTCAAAGTCCGCTGCTGTAAGATTGGTGCAGCAACGCATCGGGTTAGTAGCAGATGGTATTTTTGGACGGAGAACTAAAGCTAGAATTATTCAATGGCAACGAGCTAATTCGCTTGTTGCTGACGGAATTGTAGGCCCACAGACTTGGGCTGCAATGAAAATACGGAGGAACCAAGTTGTTCAACCAGCGTTTTATTAAAGATTCATTGGAACGTGCTATCTCTACCTTCGCTCAGGCGTGGGTAGCTGCGATGGCAGTGCCCGGACCAGATTGGTCTGACTCATTGAAGGTCGCCGGTGTTGCGGCCCTTGTATCTATTGGTAAGGCTGTTGCTGCCAGAAAAGTGGGAGATCCAGAAACAGCAGCAATTACCAGCTAGAAAGATGAGGCTTCCCGGTGCCGCTCCCCGCTGTCAATCCTTACAACAAAGACGAGATTGAATATCAAGAGCCGGGGTTCGACTACGCCCCAAAATATCCGGGTAGCTACGATTACAATGAAAGCGGCATTCAATATAGGGAAGCTAACTTTCCTTACGCAAAACGTGATGCGATTATTTCTGCTACCACAATCGGGTGTACGGCAGATCTGTCGCTCACGTTTGCATATGTTTACACACCGAAACGTCCGGGTGGCGTAGCTTATAGCGCAGGTTATGACTATAACAAGAGTGGCTTCACCTATCCAGAACGTGACACCTCGATACCAGACAACCGTATCTTGGTGGATTACAGCCAGTCGGGTGTTGGCTACTCTCAGCCTGTTGATACTGGCTTTACTGTGGCGGCGATTGCGACGCCAGCCACAATCGGTGTTACGACGACGTTCTCGGCTGGCGTATCGGTCCCGGCGACAGTTAATGCGTCAACCGTTGCTTGTCCGGTAGTAATTGTTCCAACAGTCACAGCTAACTCAATCGTCGTAGAGGGCGGCATTGAAGCCCCAGCTACGCTCCCCACCCCGACGGTCTCAGCGGCTGTTACGCCGGCTACTGTGGCGTGTCAGGCGGCTTTCCCCGGCCATTCACTTTACATAACTATTGATGCTACGCCAGCGACTATTGCGGCTACAGCGTCTATGCCTTCGGAGGCAGCAAGTGGTAACTATACCTTTACCGCCAGCACTATCAGTTGCACATCTGTTATGGGGCCCAAACAAGTGTACCGATTACTTGTTATGCCAACCTCTAACACGCTTTCACGGGTCGGCGTCCCAGAGGATGCACCTTCGCGAGCAGCTTACGCATTGATGAGGCATTTCTCGCCGGGAGTTAAAGGTGGGAATGTCTTTATTGTCAATGGATCAGTTGTACAAACCCATCTTCCATCAGACGCTTCAACCGTGACAAGATGGATCTATGGGGGACATGAAAGCCCTCGTGATTTAACAGAAGCAGAAGAAACTGTCCTCGTTGGGGCAGGTTATTCATTCAGAGTAGGACCAGAATAGTGCCAATTTATTGTTACCGATGTCTCGACTGTGGGTTGAACCATGAGATTCGTCACGGGTTTGATGAAACCTATGACGGTATTTGCGATTCGTGTGGGGGAGTTGTTCGTAAGTATTTCGGTGAAGTGCATATCGCTGCGTCAGCTACACCGACAAGAGGTATGCACGATGGCAAGGCGATTGATTGGTCTGGGTCTAAAGCTAAAGAAAGAGACAAAGAAAGGGATATGGCAGCCTACAAACGCCTCCGATCTGAGGGTATTCAGCCCAAGACTGTTGATGGCGCTGCCAAAATGGAACGGGACGCTTCGACCTCGCACGAGATCACAGCCGGAACGCTCCTCCAAGGACCAAAGTCGGAAAAGAAACGTAAAGAACGAGCCCTTAACGACGTTCTCGGGAGCAAACAATGACTGCACAAGTATGGATTGACCAGACAAGGGACATGCTTTTGTCGGGGTATGTTGAGGAACTTGATCTTGTCATTGCGCCACTTGTTTCCGATGCGACTAGCACAACTATCTATGTTCAGGGTTTAGCAGGTGGCATTTCAAGGGGCACTGTCATTGAAATTGGTTCAGAGCTTATGTACGTCACATCTAAAACTGGTGACACACAAGTCAATGTTATCCGTGGGTATGGTGGTTCGACTGCTTCAGCAACGGGACACGCTGTTGATTCAATCGTTCGGGTTTCCCCGAAGTTCCCAACTCATCGCATTGTTCAATCAATCAATGACGAATTAGCTGATTTGTCTACCCCGAGTAGCGGCTTGTTCCAAATGTTGACAACAAGTTTTACTTACAACGGGGGAGTAGACGGTTACAACCTTGACACTGGGAGCAACGTAGTTAATTCTGTTTACTCAGTTACTTACGCAGATGTTGGGTCAGAAGCCAGCGAACCTGAAGTGATGTCGTGGCGATTGAAAAGAAACCGTGACACAAGTTCATTCAGTAGTGGGTTAGCGCTTATTCTTTATACGTCGGCGTGGCCGGGCCAAAAAGTAACAGTGAGTTACAAGTCGCCACTTACCCCTATCGCTGATGGGGCAACCGCTCGTTCTACTACCGGGCTGCAATCTACAGCTTACGATTTACCGCCTCTAGGCGCAGCTTTAGCTTTAATGACAACTGCTCCCATACGCCGAGAGTTCCTTGATGCTGAAGGAACTTCGAGAATGGCGGAAGAAGTACCTCCGGGGGCTATATCTGCTTCAATGAGAGATCTGCGGTTCCGTCGAGATCAGCGTGTCCAAGCTGAAGCTGCCCGGTTAGCTTCAATGTACCCTCAGATGTGGCAACGAAACTCGGCTAATCGTCCGGGTGCTAACTGGAGTGGGTTCAAAGCGTGAGTTATAACCCTGCATCGCTGCCTGTTGATATTGATGGGACTCAGTTCCTTATCGACACACGCCAATATAGGCGTACAACGGTGCCTGCTTTGCGTGAACAAAGGGATACAAGTAAAGAGCCGGGCGAAAACACTTTAGATACAAGTGGCGCTTGGACTCGTTCTCAAACTGACTGGAGTTATGGTGCTGGTCAAACGCATTTTGATTTGGATGACTCTGATCGTCGCCGGTTCAGCATTTCTGCTGGCATTGATCCGTGGACTAAAGGCCAAATAACTTTATTAAATTCAACTGAGCAGAAAGTTTCTGTTACCGACGCTGATCTAAACCTTCAAGCTGTCAACGACGATGTGTCAGGTAACACATTCGCTTACTATTCTGATGGACAAAACCTGAAATACACATCAGCTTGGACAGGTGCTAGCTGGTCAGCTTCTACTGCTGACATGGGCTACGACATTAAAGACTTTGCGTCTGATGGGTCGTATGTTTATGCGGCGTTCGGTTCAACCGCAGCTATCAGACGAGTCGCTGTCAACAACGCCACTTACGACAGTGGATGGGGTGGCAGTGCCGTTAATGCAGAAATTATCGGCATTGTATCTGGACGTTTCATTGGAGCGCTAGGTGGCAACATCTTTGAGTTGGATGTCAATGGAGCAAAGGCTTCATCTTCATTGGATTACACGGCGACGCTTGGCGCAACTACATGGGTTTCATTCGCTAGTGGCCCGTCAGGTATCTTTGCTGCGGCCAACACTAACGGCACCGGGTCGATACATCACATTGGGGTAGCAACAGCAAGCGGCACATTGAATGCGCCAACCATTGCTGGTGAGCTTCCTCGTGGAGAATCAATCAATAAAATCATTTCTTACAATGGCATTATTGCTGCTGCAACTAGCGCAGGACTTCGCATAGGGCTTGTTGACACAGCTTCAAACGCCGTAACCATTGGACCTGTCATTGATAATGGGGGTGCAGCCTATTCATTGGATGCAGATAATCGTTTCATTTGGTGGGGGGGAGGGTCAGGACAGGTTTATCGTGTTGATTTAACTCGGTTCACTGAAACTCTGGTCCCCGCTTGGGCACCTGACATTGTTTCTGCGGCTGCTTCTGGGAATGTTCAATCAGTTGCAAGATTCAATGGGAAAACATATTTCGCTGAACGAGGTCAAGGAGTGTATGGCGAGTCGGGATCTGACGTGAAAGTAGCGTCAGGTTCTTTGACTGTTGGTGAAGTTTCGTGGTCAACGGTAGCTCCGAAGCTGTTGCGTTCGGTAACTGTCCGTCAGGACCGTGACCAGTACACATTCGGTGATACTAAATACACAGACAACACCCCTACGTTCCCTTACACAGACGCGACATTGGAATATCGAGGAGACCCGACTTCTACATTGCTTGGGAGCATCTCATTCACTGCGACGAACGACAATAATGCTTCTTCAGCGCTTTCATTGACCCCCAACATCGCCCAAAACTTTGATTTTGTTAGCGAATCGTCGGTTTCATACAAGTTTGTTATCACTTTAGGGCGGTCTTCGAGCACCACAGAGGCTCCAATCATTGAAGATTGGTTGACTACGTGCATCGCTACACCAGCCAGAGTCGATGAAATCCTTGTCCCCATTGTGTTGAGACGACAAGTGTTGACTTCCCATAACAGTGGGGCTCCAGCTACATTCAATTCCAATCAAGTCTTTACTTCATTGAGACAACGGATGGAATCAGGTCAAACGGTTACTTACAAAGAAGGTGACCGCATTGAAAACGTGACCATTGAAAGATTAGAGATGCAAGCAGAGCGCCTATCCGACGATGAAGCGTGGTGGGAAGGTACTCTTATGGTGAGGCTGCTTACAGTACCGAGTTAGGGGGTCTCGTGGCTAAAATCTTATTCTACGACATTGAAACTGCGCCCAATCTGGCATATGTGTGGGGTCAATACGATCAGAATGTTGTTCAACAGTACCGTGAATGGTATTTGTTGTGCTTCAGTTACAAGTGGGAAGGGCAAAAGACTACGAAAGTAGTTTCATTGCCAGACTTTGCTGATGTTTATGCTGAAGATCCCGAGAATGACATCGCTGTTGCCGGGGCTTTGTGGAAACTCTTTGATGAAGCTGACATTGTGGTCGGCCATAACGGTGATCGTTTCGACATGCGTAAAGCTAACGCTCGATTCGCCTTCCATGATTTAACTCCCCCTACAATGCCATTGCAAATTGACACATTGAAAGTGGCCCGCAAATACTTCATGTTCAATAGCAACAAACTTGGGGATCTAGGCCAACACTTAGGACTAGGGAACAAAGAGGCCACTGGGGGATTTGAATTGTGGGCTGGTTGTATGCGTGGCGACGAGAAGTCGTGGCAGACAATGAAGAAATACGCCAAGCAAGACGTTGATTTATTGGAAGCGGTATACAAGAGATTGCGTCCTTGGATGAACAACCATCCCAACCGAGCGTTACTAGACAATCGCCCTGACTCATGTCCCACTTGCGGATATCACGACCTAATAAGGCGAGGCAACAGGTCCACTAAGACCACCCAATACGTGCAGTATCAATGCAAAAGCTGTGGTGCTTACTGTCGCGAACGGACAAGGTTAAACTCTGCTTCTCCTAATCTGGTTTCGTAAGTGCGGCTTCTTCTCGTATGGTTGCTCATTGATTTAGCTGGGCTGAACGCTCCCAACCCAGTACAAGATGAAGTCATTGAAACAACTTGCTCGTATGAATGGGATTGCGTCGAAGCATTAAGCATTGCATGGTGTGAGTCGTACCATTTGCCTACCGCATTCAATGGCGAAGATCATGGTTACTTCCAGATCAATGAATACTTTTGGAGCGGAGTGTTCGGCAAAGAATGGTGGGCAAAGCGATACGAGATTCAATCAAACGCTGCGATGGCTTACCACATTTGGGAATACAGTGGAGACTTTAAGCTCTGGACTTGTGGCCGTAAATAAACTTCCCCCCACAAGGAGAGAGGAACTCGTGGGGGGAAGTGGGGTTATGAATGAACAAGACAACAAGAATCAGCTTGTCGCCTAGTTACGAAGAATAGCACGCATTTCTGCAAGGTGTTGCATAGCTGTTTCTTTTGATGCTTTCGGGGCAGGTAACCTGTTGAGGTTTTCCGGGTGCGGAGTTTTGGCTCTGTAATGACGCCTGTATTGAGCGAACGAAGGCCATTCGTTTGTTTCGTCAGCGAGTGCATGTAAAGCACGTTCCGCTATCTCATAGTCGCAGCCTTCTAGTTCGTTTTTCCATAACTGCAAAGTGCCATCAGGGATGGTGTATTTCCACCAAAGCTGGGTCATTAAAACTAGAAGCTGTTTAGCTTGTTCGTTAGTCATGCGGGATTTCATCGTACTCCTCACTTAATTCTTCGGTCCAACGGATTTGTACGCCAGCCCATTCAGGCAGTTCTACCCACCGGATGTAAGGATCAGAAGTAGGCAACTGGGTTCCTTTCAAGTTGGCGTGTTCAATCAAATCAGTCAATGGAATTTCAATGACGTGAGTCCGAGTCGAGTAAGTAATCCTATGTTTCATGCGTTTATTCCTCTATCTGGGTCATTTATAAGTTGTTCGTAAGCGATTGCGTGCCTGTACTCTGTCTCTTTCATTACTTTTCGGCGTTCATTGGATGTGTAACCCCCCCAAATATGACTTGGCATGTACGAACCGTCAAACCAATCAGCATCTTTCAAGGCATAACCGAGACAGTTAGCTCGAACTGGGCAATCCCAACAAAAGTCAATGGTGATGTACTCAATGGGCAACCCGGTACATTTAGCTTTGTCGTACCAATCGGGAAGCTGATTGAGAAAAATCATTGAAGTCTCATCACTCGTTCAGCCGTTTCTCCGAAGTTAATTCTTTGCCCGCGCAACTGATATTCGATAGCTGCGACTGTGAACGCTCTGGTTTTATTGAATGCTTCAATGATTTGTTCGGTTGTGTATCCAGCTTTGAGGGCTCGTTTAGCAAGAGCACACACCACTGGTCTTGAAGCAATCGGTTTAGGGAATGCTTGTTCCCAGAACAAGTCAACAGTTTCGTTTGCTTGTTCGTTAGTGACAATTTCGGTCCCTCTCTTTTCGAGCATTTACTCCCTCTCAATGAACTCTGCCCACATCCATAATGGCATAACAACATAAGCGTCTTTAACATTTCGGTTGCGACGTTTAATGATGGCAGCGTGCCATCTGGTGCCAGCGTTCTCGGATTCTTTTGCAGCTTCGTCCATGAACCCAGCAAGATTGATTGACTTGTGGTCTTTCAATTCAAGACACCAGTCAGGGATTCCAATGAGATCTCCCTTGTCAAGCGAGCCAGCTAGTGCCCGACGCTCAACCCAATACTTTGTTTTCTCTTGTAGGAACCGGGCAACAGCAGTCTCGAAAGCTGTCCCCCTTTGCTTGTTCTTTGTCATTAGTCCGATTCAAATAGTGGTAGTTCTGGATCGTCAAGGAAGAACCCAACGGCTGCTTGAATGACGTTGCTACGAAATGCCCAGAAAGGAATCTGGTGTATCTCGTTAGGCGTAGCTGGATGATGTTTCATTGCATCGCAATAGCAATCAAGCCGAAGTAAAAGATCTGCGTGTAATCCCACAGAAACCATTTCTACGTCTGCGGCTATAGCTACACCGTCTTCTTCTTCCATGACATTAATAATAGGGCATGAGGAGGGAGCCGCATATAGCTGACCCCCTCCTCTGCCGATCATGTGTATCTTTCTCGCAAAAGTTTTATTCCTTCGCGGATAATCCGGCTCTTACTTGTGCCTTGCAAGCCAGCAAAAGCAGTAAGCCACTCATCATCTATAGACGATAGGCGTATCGAAAGATGCCGGTCGTTTGTCTTTTCGGTAGCCATCACTAGAACGGTTCTTCCTCAGGGGGCTCAGTGTCGAAAGCTTCTTGCACAGTTTCAACTGCTTGTTTGTCTGTGCGTTTGGCGGCAGGGCCATCGCTGACAATCGGCTCAAACCGTATTGAAGGTCCGGCATCATTGACCATAAAGACAGCTTTGGATCTTTTCTGTCCGTCTTTAGTTTCCCATTTTTCTTGGACAAGATAACCGTCGCTAATGACTCTCGTCCCTTTAGGGATCTCCGAAATGTTCTCTGCTAACGCTCCGAAACATTTGCAATCAAAGAAAGATGTTTCTTTATCGTCATCTCGTCCTCGGGTAACAGCAATACTGAATGTTGCCCAAGGTGTACCGCTTTTAGCAAAGCGTAGTTCTGGGGGCGCTGTTAGTCGGCCCACCATTGTTATGTTACTGCTCATTGGATTCTTCCTCCTTTTCAATGGCAGGTTCTTCACGCTTACTTAGCACGCTGTGAAGAATGTATTTTTCCCCGGACCACAAGTGAGTCCCAAGACCTATGCGCGAAGCTGCACGTTTAACTGCGTCACTTATGCAGTCTTTCATTGCTTCGCCTGCGTTTGGAGCTTTGCGCTCAACCGCACCAGCTTCTTCAATGACCACAACTTCACCGTCAATGGTGAAAGTAAACCGAACGATAGCTCCTTCGACTTGACCTTCATGGTTGCGGATTATCTCTTTGACTTCTTGATTGAATGGGCCGAGTATCCCAAGTAAATGTTCTACGACTGTGGCGTGAGGAACATAAGAAGCTTTGAAACTGCCCGGCTTTTCTTCAATGAACTGTGGTTGGAATGGTTTGGATAGTTTAAGTAAGTCGCTCATTGTCGTTTGATGTACTCCTCGATTGCGCCCATTAGTTCTTTGCCTTCATCCACTAACCCAGACAAAGACTTTTCCAGTGCGTGTATGCGGCTCTCATGGTCGCGAAGGACCACAGCCACTTGTTCGATTGACTCAACTGCGGTTTGTCCAAACGTCTCTATGTGCTTCATAGTGTTATTCATTTGCACAATCCATTGGGCCAGTGCGTTGTTATCAGGTTTATCCATTCTCTCTCCTTGGTACAAGTATGGAATCTAAGGGTATTTGGTGTGCAGGCAATGTGCTACACAATGAATTGAAATTGCAGTAACGGCATCGCCAATGTCCGTCCCTACTATTAGGTGACGGGACAGAACCAACTGAACCGTGTTCAGGTATGAACCGTTCAGGTAATAGTTCGTCTCGAACTTCAGAAGCTATGGCGTTGATGCGTGTTGCTTCCGCCCCAGCTATTTGTCTAGGGGTACGCCCATCACCGGGGACAGGCTGGTCCATAGGGAGTATCCATTCAACTGTCTCTCCGGCACGAATAGGGTTACGTCCGTACTGTGAATCTTTAGCGAGATACACGAGATGCACGGCATCGCATTCCAATGCCCACGCATACATGGCAGCTTGCGCTACTTCGTGGACTTCGGGCTCGAACGACTTGCGTGCAAGATTAAAACCGAATGCCGTTTTAGTTTTCAATTCCCAGCAAACAGTTTCAATGCCTCCGTTAGCAATGTCCCCATAAACGCCGTCGGCGTGACCAGAGATGTCGTATCCCAATGGGCGTAGATCGCATTCAACTTCGACTTGCATCCCCCATTGCAGGATCATTGCTTGCTGCAATAAATCGTGGAGGTGGCTACCAGTATGAAAAGCAACCAGCGTGTTGTCTTCAATGGGTTCAGTCTCAGCTACATCGCCAAGCATTTCCAAACCAATTTTGCGTGAGCAGGAACCAGCCATTGAACCTCGACCCAATGTTCCGTGAGCGGTTTCACGGGGGCCTTCAGCTTCTCGCTGGTCTCGTAAGTATTTTCTGTATGCGTCCGCTGTGCGGCTGCTATGCATCCTGCGGCTCGTAAGTATCCTCAGTTGTTTCAATGGGTGCGCTATACAAAAAGCCATGCAAAGTTTCAGCTAATCGTCGGGCGCTTGTTTCGCAAAGAGACAGCCCGAAACGTGGGCCTTCAATGCTCATCATTGAAATTCTAAAGGTTGCACCAGATCTACCGAGGTCTGTTTCGGGATCGATTGGTTCAATGAATACGTCAGCGAGGGTGCCGGGTACGAGTTCGTCCACGTTTATGTGGTCGTACCTGTCACGCATCAGGGTTGAATGAGTTGATTCTTTAGTGCGTCCGTGCGCGTGGATTGCCATTAGTCCTCCAGTCCTAATGCTTCGTGGATACCTCCAACCCAATCTTCAAAAGGGGTGGTGTCCATGATCGGAACAAAGTCGTGCTGTTCATCGTCTCCTCTGTCGGTGTAGCTGGTGAAGATAATGACTTGGCCTTCAGGGTCTACGTCGTAGTGCATTCCTCGCTCGATAATCATTTGCTCAATCAGCATTGCGTTAGTGGGACGCACCCATGCTTGGCGTGCCGTCCGTACTCCGTGCTGCTCCCAATCACCTGCGACAATAAAGTCTTCAAATGCTTCGCTCATCCCACAGGGAGAGCAAACATAAGTCTTGTTATCTCGTCGGCTCAATGCGTTAAGCACTTGGGCTGGGTTGATAGGGCCGCCACATCTTCGACAATCGCTATCAAGATTAGGCAAGTAGCCTTCTTCTATTAGTTGGAAGCCCTGCTCCATTGCTTCATCCGTTAAGGAGTTGTCTGTGTGTTGAGCAATAATGTCGGCTGCTGCCTTGTCGGCTGCCCCCATTAGCCTTGCTCTAACTGATGGGTGTTGTGCCTTCTTTTTTTCATCCATGTAACACATGGTAATACATTTCGTCCCACATTATGTGTTACGTCATTAAACTGTAACAAAAGAAACAGCCCCCCGACTAACCGACCAGTCAGGGGGCTGCGAAATGAGTCGCGAGTCTCGTCACTCTATAGGCGGACGCCGTTCAGGGAACAACTCACGACCATCGTATTTGCGTCGCTTTTTCAATCGTTTCAGTTGATTCTTGTCGCCGCCTCTCGCCCGGATAATTCCTTCAGCAGTAAAAGCGTCCGGGTCATTTAAGTTCAATGAGTCTTTTGTTCTTCCCATTTTCTATTCTTTCTGCTCGCCGTTCTTTTCGTATTTGCCTGCGTTGCCGGGAGGAAGTCCCTCCCCACACACCGGGCTCATTGAATTTCAATGCAAATTCGAGGCACGGTTCCTTTACTTCGCAAGAAGCACAAGCTCTCATCGCAAGAGTTTGGGTTGAGTAAGTTCCCCTCGCTGGGAAAAACTCCTCAGCTTCCATTCCTTTGCAGGCTGCTTGATCTCTCCAAATATGTTCGTCCATTGAATTACCAAGCCCAACCGGGGCGAGTCCCCCAATAGTATTCGTGAACATCCCAGAACCTTCCGGTCACGAGTGAATGAGTTACGGCAACGAGTAAACAAATAACCGAGAACACAAACACTCGCCTCCATCGGTAGGTTTCATTGAAATCGGGAAGTAAACGCCACCCGATCAAGTTCAATAACTTATTTACCACCACGGCCAGTTCCCTTCTTCTTTCATTTCGTCGATCTGTCGATCAGCTTCATCCTCGTCAGACCATTCAATGACATCCCAGTCATCGAAATCATCGGGAGGGTCAGGGGAAATGTGAACATCCATCATTCGACATTCACCCATTCCATTGAAACTCGGAGCAAGTTGTTGTAATCGCCGCTCATGGCTTCGGTTGTGTATTTAGCTATCTCCTCATGGGTAGCGCCTGCTTGCCGTAGGGCACGGGTTACCGCTCCCATGATTGCGAAGGCGTTGCCGTCTTCGCCGGTTAGTTGTACGTCTACGTCGTATTTCATTTTCTTTCCTGTTCATTCATTGAAACCCCTAATGGTTTCGGCAACCCCCCGGAAGTAATCAGCCGACCGGGGGGCCGACGCAAGCATTAGAGCGCTTGGGCTGCTTTCATCAGGTCGCCGTACTCGCTGGCCTCAAACCCAACAGTGGCGAACATCCGAGCCGCATTATTGCGGCGGTGTTGTTCCCCTATTACTTTCGAGGCTTCTTCTTCGCTTTCAAACTCATCCATGATGTCAGGGGACATTTCAATTCGGCCCATTTCATTCAATGAATCGACAACGATCCGAGCTTCTTCAAGTGTCCACCATCCGCTTATGGGGTGGCGCAAGATGAACGGGTTATCGGCTTGGCCATCGGTCATCCATTCAGCGGTACAAAGTTGGTCGAAAGCTTGGAAGGGAATGCAAACGGTTTCGCCTTGACGGCATCCCCAGATGATTACGTCCCCGTAGATATCTTGACCGGATAGCAAGGAAGCAAAAGGGTTGTAGTGCTTGTCTAATATCAGCCCTTCGTCATCTATCCACATATCTAGACCGAGGCGGTAGTTGGTCGGGCGTTCTTCTTCGGTTAGCCCTTGTTGGTCGCACATCATTTCAAATTCGTCTTCGGGCAACCATGTCATACCTTCAGACTCTGGTAGAAGCTGCACTACGTCCACCGGGCCGCTACCCCCGTATTCGTGTGGGCGTGAGGCCGCTAGCATCTGGCACGCCGTTAGCGTGTCTTCTGCATTGACCAACAACGCTAAGCCGGTGGTGGCTATGAATATGCCGAGTTGTTTTACATCTTCTCGTTCGATGTCAAAGGGCCCGGTTTCGGGCTGGTTCTCTCTCATGTAATACACGCTACCAGCTTGTGTGACATTCCACAAATACTCTTTCCCAAAAATACGAGAACCCCCCCCAGCCTGAGCCGGGGGGGTCCTCTGTCGGGTGGTTTAGTTACGGGACCAAGAACGTATCTCCGCAACTTGGCCCGGTGTGCATCGGAACCCCAAGCCGTTAGCTACGGAATCAACGATCCATTCATCACTATGACCGAAGTTCAAAGCGTCAATGACATGGAGCACCGCTTCGACATCCATCGGTAAACCGTCCACCCCGATCTTGGGTATGCGGCCCGAGTGGTTAGCGTGCCACAATTCAATGAATACCAGTGGGCTGTAAACATTCAGCTTCGTTCGTGAAGTTGAATCATTTTGGTCAAGTTCCCACTCGGTGTCGTTGCCGTAACCGGCGACCCGAGTCGGTGTCGTTTCCAACAATTTTGCTCTCTCTCTGGCGAGGGCGTTTCCCTCACCCGAAAACCAGTATACCACCCTTGTCAAGTCACCTTGTTTGGAGTTCATTGAATCGAGTCGCTTGCGAGTCTCGTCAAGAGAAGCGTGAT
>Ga0315330_10002001_pt1 | contig 13905 bp, 9 predicted proteins | sample M140m34915metaG_FD_203453 | JGI IMG/M metagenome (GOLD analysis project Ga0315330, IMG submission 203453) | Ammonia-oxidizing marine archaeal communities from Monterey Bay, California, United States - M1 40m 34915 | ecosystem: Environmental > Aquatic > Marine > Intertidal zone | place: USA...
AAGGCCAGCAGTAGCGCATAGCTCAGCATGCGCGTGATGAACTCTGCAGTATCGTGTAGCACCGTCGCGTAGTAATCGCCATGCAAAGCTAACAACACCGCAATAAACACCGCCTGCCAGCCAAAACCTGCCGCAAACGCCAGCCCCACATAACGACGATTGCGCAGCAACCAGCTTGAAAAACTGCTGGGGAAAAGCTGCCCTAACGCTGTTGCGACAAACGCAAGATAGATCCAAGGCGACGCCAACTGCACCGACAAGCGGATCATGTCCACCGTTGCTTCCGGAGTAGAAGTCCCTGTAATGGCGAGGCCCGCTAGAATGATCGCAAAACTAAGTCCGGCGATAACGCCAAAAAGCGGCCAACCATTCAGCGATGGGTGCAAGAGCAGACTGTTATCCCTAACATTCACTCTACGCTCGCCCAATAGATTTCCTCAAAAAGTGTTTATCACTCCCCATCAACCAACATTCTTATTCATCGTAATGGTTTGCCAGTTGGTGTACTCCATCAAGCCATGCAAAGAGTTCTCACACCCAAGGCCAGATTGCTTATGCCCGCCAAAAGCTTGAAACGGCGAATACTGGTGAACCTCATTGAGCCAGACGGTACCCGCCTCTAATTGACTACCAATGCGCTCAACTGCCTCTAGGTCCTTACCCCATACCGACGCACCCAATCCGTAGATCGTATCGTTTGCCCGAGCAATCACGTCCGCCTCGTCAGACCATTTGAGTAGCGGCAAAATCGGCCCGAAGGGCTCTTCTTGCACGATGCGCGAGTCCTCTGGTGGGTTATCGACCAGCGTGACCGGGACAAACCAACCCGCTGCCGAATCATCGATTTCGCCGCCCATCGCAAAGACGTGTCCATTGTCGTGGCAATCCTTGAAGTAATCCTGAACCTTGCCGTACTGCATAGAATTTTGAATCGGTCCGAGGTGAGTATCCGCCTCCGCCCCGTCGCCGACATTAATGTTCTGGTCTATAAACTCCACCAATGCGTCACGAACTTCGTCGTAAACATCCTCATGAACATACAAACGCTTGGTGGCATTGCAGAACTGCGCATTGTTCTGGAACGCTGCCCAAAAAATTTCGGGTGCCAGTGCCTTGGCATCAACATCTGGCAACACGATCGCCGGATCGTTACCCCCCAGCTCGAGTGTCACCCTTTTGATGGTTTCGGATGCCGATTTCATGACGTGCCGGCCGGTTTCCGTCGAGCCGGTGAAAGCGATCTTATTGATACGAGGGTGCGTGGTCATCCAGATACCCAGCTCGTCGCCACCGCTCAGCCCATTAACCACGCCGGGCGGAAACGCTTGCTGGGCAAGCTCTGCCAACTTCAGGTCGCAAAGCGGCGTATACGGAGACGGTTTTAGAATCATCGTGCAACCAGACATGACAGCCGGCGCGATCTTCCAAATAGCCAGCAGAATGGGGAAATTCCAGGGCACAATGGCGCCAACCACCCCAACCGGGGTGTACCGGGTCACGACGCGACGGTCTTCTGTTTCTTCGACCACCTCATCCGGCAGTCGCTGGGACGCCACAGCCCTTAGCCAGGCAACCGATCCGAGTACTTCCCATTCTGATCCAGCCCTTGGCTTTCCCTGCTCGGCAGTCAGCAATGACATCAGCTCATCGGCATGCGACTCGATCAGATCCGCATAGGCCTCGAGCGCTGCCTGCCTTTCTTCAGCAGGCGTGGCTGACCAAATTTTCAGTGCGCGGTGTGCCGCTTCGATAGTTTGATCGAGCTGCTCCTTGGAGGCGTCAGGCACCTGCGCAAAAATCGATCGGGTCGCGGGATTAAAAACCGGCTGCGTTTGCTCAGTGGTGACCGCTTCGCCGTTTATGCTCATCACAAAATCAGTATTTATTTTCATTTTTGCTCCAATCCTTTCCAGTTCTCTTATTTATTGGCCTGCATACGTTCGCTAGATGAGCACCTCACTGACTGCGCGTCGGGCAGCTTTCATCGCGGCTTGCACGTAGGCGTAGGCCTCGGTGTCAGAGTTGGCAATCGCTATTCGCCCGATGGGCTTCCGTCCCAGTTCGTGGGGCGCCTCACCCTCAGGCCAGTCGGGATCATGCAGGTCCATATATTCGTAGGCGTAACCGTGCGCCCACCGATTGACCGTAATCGCCTCAACGTCTCGGTCGGCATCAAATCCCGCTGACCCGAACATGCCGGCCAGTTGACCTACGGTCGCGGCTTCAATCTCGTCAAAGGACATCGACAGTAATTTGTGGCGACCCAACCGATAGGCATCCCGCACAGACATTCCATCGGTAACTTGCGGAGTTGGCGCGTGTAGCATCCACAACACCATTGGATCATTGGCTTCTGAAGGCACGCGAAAATCGCCCACGTTTACGGGAGGTGCGGACGCAAGCAGATTGTAAAAGCTTCCGGGGCACTGATAACCGCTGACACCTGCCTTTCTCACTGCTTCTGCATTGCGCAACAAGACATTTGTGCAAATAAAGGGCGCCTTTACGCCATATGCCAGGTGCGCCTTTTGAGCCTTTGGCAGTTCCGGGCAAAGATGCGGCACGATTCCGCCGTAACCCGCCAGAATGCAGTGCTTAGCGCGCACTGCTTGGGCCTGCCCTTTGGCTACATAAGCAACCTCTACCTGCTCGTCGCCAAGGTTCCTGGCGTTCACTGCAGTACTATTAAGCCGCAGCCGAACGAGGGCATCCTCTTGGTCCAGCTGCGAATAATCAAATCGGCTCGTGACCACGTTTTGCGCCAAGTCCCCTCCTACGACCGCGGGAATTAATTGACGCACCAGTAAACGAGCGACTGAAGCGTTGCCGTCGGGAAATATTGGGTATCGGTAAGTGTCGGGATCAGCCGATTCTTCTTCGCCGTCGCTCCCAGCCATGGGCATAACGGTGTTCAAGCCGGGCGCCCCAGCGAGAAAGACCTCCTGAATCGAGACCGCCTCCGCGCCCGCACAGTGCAGCGCTTTCACCCAGGGCTCGGTAATCTTGATCCCCTGCTCTGAAAGACCGACACGCTCTCGTAAAAAAGTTGCGTATGACGTTGTTCGAGCGAAACGCTCACGATCGTCTGGCGCAATATCCTGTAAAAAATCGTTCTCGCCACTTACCAGTGCAATGAGCCCTTGCTCATCGGCCTTCGAGAGCTTCAGCGAGCGAATCACGCCCTCAAAATCTCCAATACCCGCCCACAACAAGTTCCAATCTGCGACGACTGACCGGTCCGCCCCATAAACAGTGCGGTTGAGGTACATTCCGTGCCGAGACATGGGGTCATGAATCAGATATCCAGGCTCGATCGACTCTCTCAATTCGGTGAAGTTCACGCCGATCTCCTTAAGCAAGGAGAGCTCGGCCTCGCCCATAGCGGCCTGCTCCAGATTCAGACTGCCTCCCACACCCAGTAACATGTGCCCCTGCGCGGAGAATTCATTGCGCTTGGCGTGACCGCCGAAGTCGTCATGGTTGTCGAGGATCAGAATTTTGGCGTCAGGGCCATACTGTTTGCGAAACAGGTAAGCAGCAGTCAAGCCGCTAATGCCCGCCCCTACGACTACCAGATCATATGTCTCATCCAGTAACTCAAACTCGTCGGGGCGTTGACCCTCTCGCGCTAAAGCATGGGCGACCTCAAAGGATCCGGGGTGACTACCCCGCATGCCCGTCAAAGAAGGCGGATAAAACTGTGAAGCGTCAGTGCCGTCTTGAGATCCAGCCAATGCGTGCAAAGGTGATAGTGCCAACGCACCGCCAGCGAGGGCCATGCCATCCAAAAAATCGCGCCGCGTAATCGTGAAGCAATCCTTCTTACTCAACTTGAATCTTCCTCAGCCCTCTGCCGCATGCCAAGCTGCGGTCTCAACAACGATCTTCTCCAGGTACTGCTCGGGCATATCCCAAATGCCGGTCCAGCCCTTCGGCACCAGAAAGCTGTCACCCGTACCAAAAGTCTGGGATTGGCCAGCGTCTGAGGTGAGAGTAACTTCTCCCGACAACACCAGAACGTATTCATCGTAAGGAAATGGCTCGCTGACGGAGAGTCTGGCCGCCTCTGCACCGTAAAGCGCCGCCACGATATGGCCAGAGTGGAGCACTTTTTGGCCATGCTCGTTGGCTCCTGACAGCACCACCTCCTGAGGCCACGGCGGAAGATCTTCAAGCGGCATTTTTCTCAAGGGGGCCGTTAATAATGAGAGCACGCTGGTTTGAGCAGTGCGCGACTCGGGATCAGCCCCAAACAATGTTGCAATCATGCTCTCAACCGCTTCCCAGCCCTTCCTTTCAATAATGATCAGTTCTCGGAAACGAGCGGGCATTTCCCATGTGCCCGTCCAGCCTACGGGGACAAGAAAAGCATCTCCTGCCTCATAGCTCTGTCGCTCACCCTCGCTAGAGGTCAGCACCACACTGCCCTCAAGCACCCGCACATACTCGTCGTATGGGTAAGGCTCAGAGATATCAATGACAGCTGGCATCGCCTCATACAGAGCGACCACAAATTCACCCTCATGCAGCACCCTCTGCCAATGTTGGTTCGTGCCTGACAGCACCATCTCGTCTGGCCAGGGAGGGATGCTCTCGAGCGCCATCTCTCGGAGGTCTTCTGTGTTCAGGGGCAGCACATTAACCTCTGCTTTGGCGAACGCAGACATCAAACCCAACATGGTCAGGAAAACAACGGGGCACCATTTTTTTACCATTTGTAAAACTCCTTGACCCTAATGCGCTCAATCAATCCGGTTAAAAGTATAGATTGAACTCGGCGCGCATCAGGCGCTTATAGCCCCAGTGCAACTGAGGCCCCCAGCCAAAGTCGGTGCGCAAGGTTGCGTAGTCTTCGTCAGTGAGGTTATCGACAGCAACGGCCAGATCCCAACGCTCACTACCCGGGGTAAAGGTCACCTTTCCGTTGATAATACCGTAGGAGGACTCCTCATAGAGGTTATCGATATCGTGGAAGAATTCGCCCGTGTAGTTGTAAATCGCGAACCAGTTGAGGCTGCCGCCCAAGAAGCGATGCTCCAAGTTTGCTCCAAGCGAGAACGTATCTTCAGGTGCATAGGCCAATGCTTGTCCGTTCAGAGGGCCCGATACGATTTCGCTATCGGTGTGGGCGTAATTGGCCATCAATGTCAGATTATCGGTTGCTGCAAATGTGAGTTCTGCCTCGAAACCTTTCGTCTCCGCATCACCCGCATCTCGAATCTGCACCCCCGTATCAAAACCAAAGATTTGCACCTGTAGCGCCTCGTAATCAGTAAAGTACACCGAGCCGTTGAACTGCATCCGCCCATTTAACAAAGTCGACTTCAGACCCAGTTCGTAGGCGATACTGGTCTCGGGATCAAAAGGCACCAGCGTGTCGGCAATGCCGTCAAAGTCTAGATCCGCCACTGATGTATTGAAGCCGCCGCCCTTATACCCTTGCGCCACGCTAGCAAAGAGCATGGTGTCTTCACCCAAGTTGTACTGAGCAATCAAACGGCCCGTGAGCTCATCCCACTCTTCCTCATCGCACAGGGAGCCAGCGGTTGGCCCTCCCATGTCATAGAAGTCATCTTGCAGCGTGTTGGTGCACCACTCTTTCTCATCGGCGCTCCACCGAAGGCCAGCAGTCACCGCAAGTCGGTCAGTGGCTTGCCAGGTGAAATCACCATAAATGCCGTAGGAGGTGTTTTCCGCTTCACTGGCGATCCGCTGAGAGCCGATCGGAAAACCCAGTGCGGTTGCCACGTAATCGACCTCCCATCGCGAGTTTTCCAGCTCCTCACTGTAGTAGCTCACACCCGCAAACCAGTCGAGTGAATCTGAGCCGCCGCTCAACCGAAACTCTTGGTAGACGGTGTCACCGTCGCCACCCAAACCCACAGGGATATCTAATCCCCCAAGAGCACCGCCCGGCACACCGAACAGCGCCTCATCGATCGCTACATCGTTAGCGCTGCCATCCACGTCCTCGTAATAATCATTCTCCCCGCTCCGAACATCGGTAATTGAGACCAGTGTTAACGAGTCGTTAATCGCCCAAGTCAGACGCAACCCGAATCCATCGTCCTCGTTTTGCTCAAAGTTGGGTTGGTTTATGGCAAACCGGTCAGGATACTCAACCCCCGGCTGAGCAAGATTCGTGGGGATGTTTATCGCGCTGGTGTAGTTGGTCTCTGCTTTACCATGATGGAACTTGATCAAGGCCTCGAGACTATCGGTGATGTCCCAGCGAGCCGAAACACGAATCACGTCGCTCTCCGTATACATGTCCTCGCCACTGAGGACCTCGGTCCACATCCCATCCCATTCCTGATGCTGGTAGGCCAGGCGTAATGCAAACGTATCGCTCACCGCCCAATTACCCACCACTTCATAGCGCTGCTGTCCCTCATCGCCCACAGCCACACCCAGCCGCCATTCGTTCTCATCCCCGGGCGTGTTGGTGATCAGGCTAATAGCACCCGCCGCGGCATTGCGTCCAAACAGGGTTCCCTGCGGGCCCTTCACCACCTCAATGCGATTGATATCAAAGAAGGTCGATGTGGCAAAAATATTGCGGCCGACGTAGGCATCATCCACAAACACTCCCACTGAGGGTTCTGAGCCAATGGTCCAGTCATTACTGCCAATGCCTCGTATCGCCCAGCTATTAGTGGCTAACCCGTAATCTGCGCCGCTGAGTCCGGGCACCATAGGGATGATCTCAGTAATCGTATTCACACCCGTTTGTTCCAACAGCTCTCCGCTCACAGCGCTGATCGCAATCGGCACTTCCTGCAAGCTTTGCTGACGCTTTTGCGCAGTCACCAAAACCTCTTCCAACTGAGCAAAGGTTGTCGTGCTGAAGGCCAATGCAGAGATCGCAACAGCAATGCTTTTCCGGTTTATGTTTTTCACTGTATTAACTCCTTGGACGTGGGATGGTCGCTTTTATCGCAACGTTTTTATCGCAAAAATGTTCTGAGGCCTCCTCAGGCTAAGCATCAGAACGCGAGTTATTTGGAGCGTGCTTAAGGTCACGCCAAAAAGTGACTGCCAGAATCAATATGAGTAGCAGCAACGGAATGAACGAGACGCCAAAGCTGGTCTCGATTTCGGAAGCCTGAATGACACCCAGCAGAAGGCAGGCAAACGCTGCGTGGAAACCTATTCCGAATAGACCCACCAAGATGGCAATGAGTTTGGAGGTCCAATCGCTGCCGTACAGTGGCTTCATCATCAGGACGGCAAAAAGCGCGTAAAGCCAGAACCCGAGGTAGTCGAAAGACGTGTACAAGGAAAACGGGATTGACACGTTCAGCAGGGGCAGCAATACCGCCGCCATGTCGGCGCCCGCGCCTCCCGTTACCTCCGCATTGGCCAGCAGCGGAATCGTCCATATGGCGATGAATTTGGGGATAACGAACGCCATGGTCGCCATTGCAACGGCTCCAGCCGCCAACAGCGCGCTCAACGGGCCGTTCAGACGGCCTCGCCAACACAGCGCCCAAAATAACCCTGACAGGCTCAACATCGCCACGATCTGATTGGCCCAGGCAGCAACGAACGGGTCTCTGTTTTCAGTCAACCATTGCAAGCGCTCAGCGTGGGCTGCACTGAAGCCCTCAGGAACGTCGAGAGGCAGCAATGCCGCAATTATTGCGGTTACGATGCACAGTGCGGCGCACCAAAGGCCGAATCGGCTCACTTGGCGATCAAAAGATGCTGAATCTACTGAATCATAGGTCATATGCTGTCTGGGCCTGTCCCCTCGCAGTGCTGGCGGGTGGCAAATCATTTACATGTCGACCGACAGGCTATAACCTGTCGGTCGACATGTAAAGTGGTATATCTGGTGAGAAAGCAAATCAAACGGCGTGACTTTGTTAGCGGGATGGCGATCGGTGCGGGCGGCTTGCTCCTTGCGGCGTGCACAGACGCCCCCCCGGTTAGTTTTAGCAACAAGGTGCCGCGCGGAAGCCGCGCGCCCTCATCGGGGAGCTATTACCCACCTACCTTGACCGGCATGCGAGGCAGCCACGAGGGATCTTACGAAGTGGCTCACGCCCTCAGTTGGCGGGGCGAAAAGCCTGCTGATTACCAACTTCTGGACGAGCACTATGATCTGGTCGTAGTGGGCGCGGGTATGAGCGGACTCGCCGCTGCTCACTTCTACCGCGAGAAAATGGGGCCAGAAGCTCGGATTCTGCTACTCGATAATCACGACGACTTCGGTGGCCACGCCAAGCGGAATGAATTCCATCGAGACGGCCGGATGATGGTCAGCCTCGGTGGGGCACAGAATATTGAATCCGTCACCGGCTACAGCGATGCCGCAACACAACTCATGAATGACATTGGCCTCAATGACGACTTTTTAAACTTCATGGATGCCAGCACCAGCGAGGATCTGGCGCTAGTGGGTAACTTTGATGCCAACAATGGCGTTGCATTGCCCGGGTCTCAAGATCACTTCATCTATGCGGGCAACTGGAATGCCGTCATGTTTGGTGGTGAGGGTTATGAACAGGTGCTCGAGTCATTGCCCCTACCCGACAATGAAACAGCAAAACTCATCGCTTTCTGGGGAGGCAAGCAAGATTTTTTAGAGGGGTTGTCGCTCAGCGAAAAGTGGGATTATCTCAACACTGTCAGCTACAACCAATTTTTAATCGATAAGGTAGGGCTGCTCCCCACCACTGTCCCGCTCCTCAACGCGATCATTCTGCACTTAAGCGGGATGACAGGCTGGAACCTGACGGTGGGCGAGGCGCTCCTTGGCGGCGCCAGCGGGATCAGATCCCTCGGGTGGCTGGGAAGAGCCACGGCTGCTGCTGGCGGCGCTTTTCTGGATCGATTATTAAAAATCCGCATGTTCCCCGACGGCAACGCTTCGGTCGCACGCCTACTGGTTCAGAAGCTCATCCCAAACGTCGCGCCCGAGGTTACGGGCCCCGCCAACATTGTGGGGGCGCGATTTAATTACGACGCTCTGGATGATGCGGGAAACAGCACACGTCTTAGATTGAATAGTACCGCGGTGGGCATCAGGGAAAATCAGGCAGGCACAGTGGAAGTTGACTTCGTCGAACACGGCTCCGCAAAGCGCGTAATGGCAGACCACTGCATTCTAGCTTGCTACAACGGCCTGATACCGCATCTTTGCCCTGAAATGCCCGAGTCACAAAAAGCCGGGCTGGCCTATGGGGTGAAAACACCGTTTGTGTACGCCAACGTGCAAGTTCGTGACGGCAAGGCCTTTTCCAAAGCTGGCGCCACGCTGTTTCAGTGCCCCTATGATCCGTTTCAATGGGTCAGCTGCGCACCGACGGTTTCCGTTGGCGGATTTGAGCCTCCACGGGGCCCCGACGATCCGATGGTCATCTTCATGATGCATTCACCGATGCCTATGGCGAAACCTGATGCCAAGCTCTCTGCGCGTGATCAGCTTCGTCTGGCGCGCACCGAGATTTACCGGGCCCAATTCAGCGATTACGAGCAGCAGATTCGCGAGCAACTGCAGTCAATGCTCGGACAGTTCGGGTTTCAGCACCAATCAGACATCGAGGCGATTACGGTGAATCGTATCCCTCACGGTTACGCCTATCCCTACGTCAAACTGGATGACCCTGACTGGGAGGCGGGCCAAGCCCCACACGAGATAGGCCGAGCACAGTTCGGTCGGATCTCTGTCGCCAATTCTGATTCAGAGGCGGTGGCGCTGATGAATGCCGCATTTGATGCAGCCTATCGCGCAGTTGAAGAGCAAACTGCGTGACAGCGAAGGTGACCGGTCTACTTTGCCCCGTAGCGCTCGTCGACCAATTGAAGAATACTCCTGCGCACAGCGGGCCGATCCTTCGCCCAACGACGACCGTTGCCGGCGAAAAGGGACTCCCCTTCAACCATGCTCAGCAGCACCAGCGCTTCCGCTCTGGGGTCAGCAGCACCTCTCTCGACGAGTCTGGCTTCAAGGAGAGCAAGAAACTTTGCATAAACCTCTTCGAGAAGATCAGAGATCAAAGGTTCAACTTGCTCCATTGCCCAAAGCTGAGCCCACAGCCGGTCACCGAACAATCCATCGGAGGTGCCAACATGCTCGTCGAGCATAAAAGCAATCATATCTTTGAAATCTGCCTGCTCCAGCTCCCCCACTCCCGACTCAAAAGCCGCGATAATCTCCCCTTCGATGTAGGCAACCAAGGCGACCAACAGCGCATCCCAGGTCCTAAAGTGGTACTGGAGTGCACCCAGCTTCATACCACTCGCCCGCGCGAGGGCTCGCATGCTGAGGCTGCCATAGCCCTCATCGGCAATGAGCTCAATCGCCGCTCGCAAGATTTCAGTTTTTCGGTCAGTAGCCACAACACACCCCGCTGCCTCGCCAAGAACACAGTTGGCCTTTAGACTCAGTCGAAACTAAAACATTCTGGGACCCACCGCCACTCCCATCCGATCGATGAGTTATGGCACTCTCTCGACAACCACGGGTTTCACGATAGAGTTACCATGAACCGTCCGTTTTCACTAAGCATAAAAAGAGAGAGCACACGATGCAGCCACATTTTTCACTGATTTGGGAATCCGTCGCCGATGCGGTACCCGAGCATATCGCGCTGATTCAGGGGGAAAGGCGGATAACCTGGCACGACTATGAGGATCGCGCCGCGCGCCTCGCACAAGGTTTGATCGATGCGGGTCTGGGCCACAACTCCAAGGTGGGCATGTATCTCTACAACTCACCGGAGTACGCCGAAACCAATTTCGCCGCCATGAAAATTGGCGGCGTGCCGATCAACGTCAACTACCGCTACCTCGACGACGAGCTTCACTACCTGCTCGAAAACGCCGACGTTGAAGCAGTGGTCTTTCATAGTTCACTCGGCGACCGCGTAGCGCGGGTCTGTGACCGTCTGCCGATGTTGAAAGCAATCATCTGCGTGGATGATGGGCCCGCTGAGGATGGCTCGATGGGGCCTGCGAATGGCATCCCCTATAACGCTTTTCTCTCGCAGGCCTCCGGCACCGCCCGCACGCAGCCCAAGGGTGACGAGATCTACATGCTCTACACCGGTGGCACTACCGGCATGCCCAAAGGCGTGATGTATCCACTGGATAGCTTTACGGAATTCTTTATGCGCGGGATCGCACCCATGATTGGCTTGGCTCCTTTTGAAGAGGCGGATCAATTTGGACCGACCGCAAGGCAAATGGTGGATACCAACTCGGCGGTGGTTGCTATGTCGGGCCCACCGCTCATGCACGGCACCGGATGCTGGCTGGGTTTGATGTTCCCGCACATGCTCGGTGGCACGTCCGTGCTGTTAGAAAACCGCGGCTTTAAACCCGAAGAGGTCTGGAGCGCTGTCGAGCGCGACCGCATCTCGCAAATCATCATCGTCGGCGACGCCTTTGCCAAGCCGCTTCTACGAGCGCTGGAGACCGAACCGGATCGCTGGGATACGTCGAGCTTAAAGCTGATGATCTCGTCGGGTGCCATGTTCACGACAGAGGTAAAACGCGGCCTCATCGACCAAGCACCGGAGCTTGCCATTGTCGATATTCTGGGGTCCACCGAGGGTGGTATGGGTCAGTCCATCATGACCAAGGATACTCCCGACAGCGAAACGGCCAAGTTCACGCTGTTGCCCGTGGCAACTGTTTTGCTACCTGACGGCAGCCGCGAGGTAGCGCCCGGATCTGGTGAAGTCGGCATGGTGGCGCAGAGTGGGATGGTCCCATTGGGTTACTACAAGGACTCCGAAAAATCCGCCAAGACGTTCAAAGAAATCGATGGTAAGCGCTACGCTTTCATAGGGGACATGGCGACCGTTGAGGCAGACGGCACCATCAATCTGCTCGGCAGAGGCTCAAACTGTATTAATACGGGCGGCGAGAAGGTATTCCCAGAGGAGGTTGAGGAGGCTCTGAAGCTTTATCCTGCGGTCGAAGATGCATTGGTTTTCGGATTAGACGACGAGAGATTCGGGAGCCGCGTTGTTGGCGTGGTTTCGCTCGAGAATAAGTGCACAGCTGAGGTGGAGGAGATACTGGACGCAACACGCAAAGTGTTAGCAAGCTATAAGCTCCCCAAAGAATTACTGATCGTCCCCACTGTACCGAGAGCACCCAATGGAAAAGCTGACTACAAATCTGCAAAGGCACTCCTGATAAGGCCATAGCATGTCGAGTGATAGATCCAAAATATGCGGAGATACCGCAGTGTGAGTGACTATGACGCAGTAGTGATTGGGGCGGGTCACAATGGCCTGACCACCGCCAGCTATCTGGCAAAGGGTGGCATGCGAGTCTGCGTATTGGAGCAGCGATCTGTCGTAGGAGGGGCAGCTGTTACGGAGACGTTTCATCCGGGCTATCGCAACTCGACCTTTTCTTATGTCGTTAGCCTACTTCGACCCGAAGTGATCAAAGATCTGGGACTAGCACAACACGGTTACGAAGCGATGGCGCTGGAAAATGCACTGTACATTGACTCGGGCGGCGATTACTTACTGCTAACCGAGAGTGAACAGCACAATAAAGCGCAATTCGAAAAATTCTCGAACACTGATTTTCAAGCCTATCAAGCGTTCGAGCGCACGGTGGACCAAGTTGGTCAGTTGCTCGCCAAGCAATGGTTAACCGAGCCCCCAAAATTGGGAAATCAAGGAACCGGAGATCTCATCTCGACTCTCAAGCTCGGCGCAGACCTCTTTCGCCTCGACGCCGAGGCGCGATGGCGATTGATGCAGTTTTTCATCGGTGCTCCCGAAACGATTATCGACCGGTGGTTTGAAAGCGAAAAGGTCAAGGCAATGATCGCGGCACACATCATGCCGGCTAACTACGCTCCGCTAAGCCAACCGGGAGCGAGCCTGGCAATGTTGCATCATGCAGTGGGCGAGCTCAATGGCCGCGCCGGCTCGTGGGGTATTGTCAAAGGTGGCATGGGTGGTATCACCCAAGCGATGGCGAAAGCGGCGACCGTTTTGGGTGTTGATATCCTAACGAGCGCGGCCGTGCAGCGTATCGAGACCCGCGATAATCTGGTGACCGGCGTGACGCTAGCTAATGGTGATCTCATCACCGCACCGGTTGTGGCTGCAAACACGGACCCCAAGCGAACATTTTTTCAATTACTGGGAGAGGAGTATCTCCCGCCAGAATTTGCGCGGGACTTGAAGGGCTTTCGACAAGAATCTGCATCACTCAGAATGAACTTAGCCCTGTCTGAACTACCGCAGTTTGCTGCACTACCCGGCGCAGAGGGACCCCAGCATCATGCCAGCATCGTTATGATCGAAAATGCCGATCACCTCAATGCGGCTTTCCATAGCGCCAAACGCGGCGAGCCTGCCAATCCGCCGATCATCGAAGCCGTCATACCCAGCGTAGTGGACGACTCGCTCGTCGATACACCCGGCCACCATGTGATGAGCCTGCTCTGCAAATACATGCCTTACGATCTGAGCCAAGGACGCACATGGGACGAACAGAAACAGCCGGTGGTAGAACAAATTTTTGATTACGTAGAATCTTTCATTCCAGCCATTAGAGATATCGTAGTCGGGTATCAGTGCCTGACGCCACTGGACCTTGAGCGCATGCTTGGGATGACACGCGGCGATATTTGTCACGGGAGACTAGAGCCCGATCAGCTTTTCAATATGCGCCCGCACCCTGACGCGGCGCAGTACGCCACTCCTGTAAAAGGACTCTACCTCTGCGGTTCTGGGGCTCACCCCGGAGGCGGTGTGACCGGTGCACCCGGCCATAATGCGGCCCGACGCATCTTGAAGGACTTGTAGTCCGAGCTCAACCTGCTCGTCCTCCGCCAAATCAATTTTGTTGAGTAAGATCACATCTGCGAATTCAACCTGATCAACCAGTAGGTCCGCGACACTGCGTTCGCCGTCCTCGCCG
>Ga0315330_10002003_pt1 | contig 13903 bp, 10 predicted proteins | sample M140m34915metaG_FD_203453 | JGI IMG/M metagenome (GOLD analysis project Ga0315330, IMG submission 203453) | Ammonia-oxidizing marine archaeal communities from Monterey Bay, California, United States - M1 40m 34915 | ecosystem: Environmental > Aquatic > Marine > Intertidal zone | place: USA...
CAATTCTTCATTCGTCTCGGTACTAGCCATTAGCGTGACGTAGGCATAGATGCCTTGCCCCTTTATATCGTGCGGATAGCCCACCACAGCTGCCTCAGCCACGGCATCATGCAGGACGAGAGCGCTTTCTATTTCAGCGGTACCGAGTCTGTGCCCCGAAACGTTGATAACATCGTCGACTCTCCCGGTTACCCAGTAAAAACCGTCTTCGTCTCTGCGGGCACTATCGCCTGTCAGGTAATAGCCCGGGTACGTCGCGAAGTAGGTATTAATACAGCGTTTATGGTCGCCATAGACCGAGCGAATCTGGCTTGGCCAGCTCTGACTAATAACGAGGTTACCCTCAGCAGTGCCCTCTAACTCCTTGCCATCGGAATCCAGTAAAGCAAGCTGCACCCCGAAAAATGGCAGGGTTGCAGATCCTGGCTTTAAATCTGTTACACCCGGAATTGGCGTGATCATGATTGCCCCTGTTTCCGTTTGCCACCAGGTATCTACTATGGGGCAGCGTTCGCCTCCCACAACGTGGTAATACCATTCCCAGGCTTCGGGATTTATAGGTTCTCCGACCGACCCGAGTATACGCAGAGATGCTCGCGAAGTTCGGGTTACTGGTTCATCACCGGCTCCCATTAATGCTCGGATAGCGGTTGGCGCCGTATAGAAAATATTGACCTTGTGTTTATCAACTACTTGCCAGAAACGGGAGTTATCGGGATAAGTTGGCACACCCTCAAACATCAGCGTGATCGCGCCATTTGCGAGAGGGCCATACACAATGTAAGAGTGGCCGGTAACCCAACCAACGTCGGCGGTGCACCAGTAAATATCGTCGTCGTGATAATCAAAGACGTACTTATGCGTCATGGCGGCGCCCAGCAAATAACCGGCGGTGGTATGCATTACGCCTTTGGGTTTGCCAGTGGAGCCTGATGTGTAAAGAATGAATAAGGGGTCTTCCGCATCCATGAGTTCGGGTTCGCACTGTGGACTCGCGTTGTTCGTTGCCTCGTGATAGCAAACATCGCGCCCCTCCTGCCGGGGAACGTCAGCACCGGTACGCTCAATGACGAAAACCGTGTGGACATTCGAGCACTCCGTGAGAGCTTTGTCGACATTCGCCTTGAGGGGAATAAGCCTGCCGCCGCGCACGCCCTCGTCAGCGGTAATGACCGTCTGACAGTCGGAGTCCTGAATTCGGTCTTTGATGGATTCGGGCGAAAACCCGCCGAAAACCACGGAGTGGATAGCGCCGATCCGCGCGCAGGCGAGCATCGCGTATACTGCCTCGGGCACCATGGGCATGTAGATACATACGCGGTCTCCTTTCTTAACGCCACGGGCCTTCATTGCATTAGCGAAGCGACAAACTGCTTTATGCAGTTCGCAATAGCTTACCTTCAGATCCTGGTCAGGCTCATCGCCTTCCCAGATGATCGCAGTCTGGCCGCCTCGCTTCTCAAGGTGCCGATCAATGCAGTTGTAGCTCACGTTTAATTTGGCGCCACTGAACCAGCTCGTCGTGGCGGTATGGAAGTCACTGCTAAGCACTTGTTTCCAAGGCTCGTGCCAATGAATAAATTCTTCAGCCTGCTCGGACCAGAATTTTTCAGGGTTTTCAATCGAGCGCTTGTACATTTCAGCGTACTGCTCTTTGTTAAGGTGGCTATGGGCAGCAGCGGCCGCTGAAACGGGATGGTTCTTATTATCTAGCATGGTATTTCTCGATCTGATTCGCGATGAATTCAAGCCCAGTTGTCTCACATTTATTGCAGTGCAATGTCTGCCTGTCGGCGTTGTGAGAGTGAGAGTTCTAAGGCCTTATAGATACTGTTGCTGGTCAGGCCAGGTGACCTGAAACTGCTCTTGAGTATGCCCGATTAGTTATGTTGCCTCAACTGATGAGGATTCCAGCATTTGGCCTCTGGCCGCGGGTTAATGCGCTTGAATCTATAGCTCAACGGTGAGGTTGTCGATCAGTCGAATGGAGTCGACAAAGCCAGCGGCCAACAGGACTAACTTAGAGTCAGCTGCGGTAGCGAGAGCAAGAGTTTCTGCATTACAAATTGCCAGATAGTCTGGTCTGATCCCGAGCTGGCTTAGCGCTAGGGCTGCGCCACTTTCTAGTTGCCTAAACTCTCTGTTGCCCGTGAGAATCTGTTCAACCGTATACTTGAGGGTTGCGTACAGGCCGGCGGCAGTCTTGCGCTGATCAGCGGTGAGAAAATTATTGCGGGAACTCATCGCTAGGCCTGAGGCCTCGCGTTTGGTGGGGATACCGCGCAGTTCTAGATTGAAATCCAGGTCCTCGACGAGCTGCTGGATTATGCGAAACTGTTGAAAATCTTTGAGTCCGAAATACGCTTTCGCGGGAGCCGCCAAGTTAAAGAGCTTGGTGACTATCGTAGCGACGCCATCAAAGTGTCCAGGTCTGGATTTACCGCAGTAGGCCTGAGACAGTTGCGGGATGCGCACCACAGTTCCTGACTCCAGGTCTGGACCGTATACTTCATTAGCGTCGGCTGTGAAAAGTAGATTGCAACCCGCGCGCTCGAGTAACTGTTGATCTTGCTCAAGCGTGCGCGGATAAACGGCGAGATCTTCATTCGTGCCAAACTGCATGGGGTTAACGAAAATTGTGGCCACCGTGAATTGACATTCCCGCACTGATGCTTCAATCAGTGCTAGGTGGCCTTGATGAAGATTACCCATCGTGGGAACCAGGCCGATGCTGAGACCTTGCTGAGAAGCTTTTTTTAGTCCCTGCCGCAGGGCGGCTTTCGTTGCGACGGTATGCATAGCTATTATAGCCAGGTTAGTTGAAGCTATGCTCTTGTGCGGGGAAAGTCTTGGACTTTACTGCCTTTACATAGGCTTCTATAGCGCCTGGTATCCCATTATCTGTATCTTGCAGGAAGTTTTTTACAAATTTTGGCGTAATAGGGGAAATGCCAAGCACATCGTGTAGAACCATGATCTGGCCGGTGGTGTCAGGTCCAGCACCAATGCCGATGACTGGGATTTCCAACGCATCAGTAATTGTTTTAGCCAAGGACTGGGGCACACACTCGAGCAACAGTATGTTCGCGCCTGACTCCTGCAACATGCTAGCCTCTTCCAGAATCAACTGGGCCTGATCGGTGTCTCTCCCCTGTACGTGAAAGCCACCAATCCGATTGACAGATTGTGGGGTCAGCCCCATGTGCGCACACACGGGTATGCCTCGCTCGGCAAGTAGTCTTGTTGTGTTCGCTATCCAGGCGCCGCCCTCCAGTTTTACCATATGCGCGCCTGCGCGCATAAGTGCCGCTGCGTTTTCAAGGGTTTGGCTTTCAGAGGCATAGCTCATGAATGGCAGGTCAGCCATAATCAGCGAACCAAGGTTGCCTCGCTTGACACAGCCGACGTGATAAATCATGTCATCCAAAGTGACAGGTAGCGTGCTGTCATGTCCTTGTAGCACCATGCCGAGCGAATCCCCAACTAATAGCACTTCAACTCCCGCCGCGCTGAGAATGCCAGCAAAACAGGCATCATAGGCGGTCAGGCAGGAAAATTTTCCGCCTTCTCGTTTGATTTTTTGCAGCGCAGTGAGGGTGACGTTTTTGACTTGAGTTTGTGAGCTCATGGTAATTTGCCGTTTAGTGCGTGTTTAGAGTTGCAGCATGAACATCGTTATACGACGGTTGCGGGCAGGCCAGACGCAATCAGGATTCGGTGCTGTTGCTAGCCTCTTAGCTAATTTAGTGTGTCGAGTCGATGCGGGTCGCTAGAGTAATGTGGGCTTAGGATTAAAATAGCGGGTGCCGCTGGGTAAAGTGAGAATGTATTTTACCAGCTGCTCGTAGTCATCGTCATTAGCCACCAGGTCTATTTCTGCGCTATTAACGATCAGAAGCTTGGAATTGGTGTAATAGTGAAAAAACTCGGTATAGGCTCGATTCAGCTGTTCCAGGTACCCAGCCTCTATCGTCTGCTCTGAAGCAATGCCGCGTTTCTGAATGCGCGCCAGCAACACTTCTGTTGGTGCTTGCAGATAAATAACCAGATCTGGATTGGGCGCATCGATGACCAGGTGCCGATAGACGTTCAGGTAAAGGGCGTACTCATCCTGGTCCAGGTTCAGCTCCGCAAACAACCGATCCTTGTCGATGAGAAAGTCTGACACCCTGACAGGCTCAAACATGTCATCCTGCCGGAGCTCCTGAATTTGTTGGGCTCTCTGAAACAGGAAAAATAATTGGGTAGCCAGGGCATGCTGCCTCGGATCCTGATAGAAACGATCCAGGAAAGGGTTTTCCTCAGCCTTCTCCAATAGCAGGTCGTAATTAAAAGTTTCGGCGAGGCGCCTGCTCAGGCTGGTTTTACCTACCCCAATGGGGCCCTCTACGGCGATAAAACGTGGCGTGCTGGTGTTGGAAAGCTGCGGTTTAGTCACTCTTGTTGCTCGCTGAGGGTCGCTTATTGCGGCGGCGCTTACGCCGTGTATTAGGCAGTTGCTCGAGCAGTTCGTCTCGTTGGGTTGTGTCACCGAATTGATAGATCGTCCACCACTCGCCGCTTTCGCCCAGATTCTCTCCCGCAGCCTCCCTGAGCAGCAAAAAATCATAGGCCGCTCTGAAGCGCGGATGGTTCAAGGTGGCATCGATCGTTCTACGGGTACGGTGGGTTAGCCGGTTCTGAAGTTCCCAGATTTCGCGACTGGCATAGCTAATGCGCTTGGGTATGGCAGTCAAACTAAGCTGATTGGAGATGGTCTGGTTCGCGACATCAATAAACTGGCTGCTGGAATTCATGCTTTCGACGCCGGCTTGTTTCATCGCTAGCCGCAGCGGTGGCCATAATAGTGCAGCGAACAGAAAATAGGGAGTCACTGACTTATCATCGGCTATGCGCAGATCGGTGTTCTTCATTGCCAACTCCACTAGTTTGTAAACTTGCGGCTCGCAGCATTCGAGCGCCTCAAACGTGGGGCCGAGAATGAATTCCCGCACTCGGCTTTCAATTAGCAGGGTAAAGGTGCTTTCGGCGTGCCCAGAGGAGAATAGCTTGACCACTTCATCAAACAGCCGGGCTGGTGATATGGAGGTAAGCAGATTGGCGAGATCCTCTATCGGGGATGCGGTTTCGGGAGCTATATCAAAGCCAAGCTTAGCGGAGAATCGCAACGCTCTGAGCATACGTACAGGATCTTCGCGATATCGCTCGGTGGCATCGCCTATCATGCGAATACTCCTGTCCTCGATATCTGCCATGGCATCACAAAAATCTAACAGCTTGAAACCATCGGTTGTGTAGTAAAGCGCGTTGATGGTGAAATCTCTGCGGGCAGCATCTTCATCGATACGGCCATAAACATTATCCCTTACGATCATTCCCTCCCGGGTTTGTGCTGAATCTATGTGCTGTAATTGTTTTCTCGAGGATTTGTCGCTTACTTCGAGTTGCTTGTCTGGCGCAGCTCTGAACGTCGTCACCTCTATGATTTCTCTTCCATAGCGAACGTGGACTATACGGAAGCGCCGACCAATGATGCGGGCATTTCGAAATAGCTGTTTGATTTCCTCAGGGGTTGCATCAGTGGTGACATCGAAGTCCTTGGGCTTGTTATCCAATAACAGGTCACGTACGCCGCCTCCCACAAGAAAGCTGTAATATCCGGCACTGGCCAGGCGATAAAGTACCTTCAAGGCATTGGGAGAAATGTCCTGGCGCGAGATAGGATGCTGGTCGCGGTCAATGACTCGGGCTGGCTCAACGCCTGGTAAATCCTTGAGATCAGGCATGAGAAAAATCTGATTCTTGAGGGTTTGGCAAGAATTGCGGAATTGATAGCATGTACAAAAGAGGGTGTCTTCCAGGCACTAGAGCAACCGAAGTTGCAGATGATACAACGCTTTCGGAGAATGTGCTTGAAAAGGGTCAAACAAGGGCGAGATTAAGTATACGAATGGAGAACATTTAGGAGGGTGAATCACCACCCCCCTAATGGAAGAAAGTATTATTTTTATTGTTGCTGATAGTTATTTAGTTATTATTTTTATGTAGGGAGCCAAATGGGGCACCGCTTAAACATTTTAGGTGGTGTATTTGCAGTAGGGCAATAAAACACTGCGTTCAATACTCCAAATCCAACCTTTTCTTATTAAGCATTACCCTGAGTTTAATAACTCAGCAATGCGATTTTTCTTTTTATTTAGGCTTATTGTTATTATTTATTGTTATTACCCTGTTAACTTCAGCATTAACCGTGCCAAGAAATAAATACACCTATTTTTCAGAGACTTAATGTTTTAGGAATTAGTTCCTACTATTTTAAAAGCGGGTTTTGTTACCATATTTCCCCAAACTTATGGGTATTTGGGTAGCAGTAACATTTAGGACGATATTGAAATAATCGGGGCTAGTGCAGAAAGCAGGGGGTTTCAGGGGGAGGCTTAAGTTTAAGACTGGCTGCTTCAGCTCGAAGTCCTTTTCTTGCGTGGAATGCCGAATCTTTGGCGTCTCTCCCATAAACATTTGCGACTGATGCCGAGCTTCTTGGCGAGTTTGGTTTCGTTCATGGAATCCTGATGCTCCAGCACAAAGCGTTGGAAATAGTCCTCCAGTGACAGTTCCTCCACAGGGTTGGCCGCTCTCATGTCTGGATCAAATCCGGCAGTTTCGACTTCTGCTTCAGGGTCGTCATTGTCTATGGCGAGAAGGTCTTCGCTGATTTCCGGGGTTTCTGCCAGAACCACAGCGCGCTCAATCGCGTTTTCCAGCTCACGAACATTTCCGGGCCAGCTGTAATCTGCTATCGCTCGACTCGCGCCTTCGCCAAACAGCAGCATTGGCGTTTTTAATCTGCGACAGGTGCGCAGCAGGATCGCGTCTGCCAGTTTAAGAATGTCGTTGCCGCGTTCCCGCAGCGGCGGAATCAAGAGAGTCATGACATTGATGCGGTAGTATAGATCTTCTCGAAATTGGCCGTCTTCAACAAGCTGTTTCAAGTCTCTATGGGTCGCAACGACCAGGCGTACATCCACTTTCTTCGATTGTACCGACCCGACTTTGCGAATCTCGTTTTCCTGCAGGACGCGCAGCAATCTGGCCTGCGCTTCGAGAGGCAATTCACCAATTTCGTCTAGAAACAGTGTGCTGCTATTCGCGGCTTCTACCAGGCCGGTTCGGGTCGCCGTGGCTCCAGTGAATGCGCCTTTTTCATGCCCAAACAATTCTGATTCGATCAGGTTTTCTGGAATGGCAGCGCAGTTTACGGAGATCATTTCCTGACTCTGTCTGCTGCTGAGCCTGTGTATCGCGCGTGCTACCAATTCCTTGCCGGTGCCAGATTCGCCATTTATGAGTACGGTTGAGTTTGTCTGCGCGACCTTTCTGATGCGGCGGAACAGCTCTAGCATCTGAGGGCAGCTGCCAATCATGCCATGAACCGGCGCCACCTCTTCATCATTCGCAGATTTTTCTACCGGTTCTTTATTGGCGTGGTCCCCGATTATCTTGGCAACGGTCTCTATTATTTCATTGTGCTCGAATGGCTTGGCAATATAGTCTACCGCGCCCATTTTCATAGAATCGATTGCTGACCGGATACTTGAATAGCTGGTCATGATAAGAACGGGGGTGGAAGTGGCTTTGATAAGATCGGTGCCGGGAGCGCCCGGCAACCTGAGGTCGCTGATGATGACGTCGAAGTCATCTATGTCATATTTTTCTAGTGATTCTTTGACGGTCCCAGCTTCGCTGACTTGATAGTCGTGCCTTTCCAGAAGTCGTCTTAAAGCGGTGCGAATCACCACCTCATCTTCGACAACCAAAATTTGATTAATTGCTGACATGCGAATGCTTATCCAGACGTTCGAAACTGAGCTTCCTCATGGCGTTCGATTTCTGTGTCCGAATCATCATGAAATTCAGAGAACCATACTACCACTTGTGTGCCGGTACCCCGAGATTTGTTTATAGGGCTGATTATATCAATATCCCCGCCTAAATCCTCAACTATGCTGAAAACCAGGGATAGGCCCAGTCCCGTGCCTTCACCGGCCTCTTTGGTGGTGAAAAACGGGTCGAATACCCGGTCCCTGATGGCCTCGGGGATGCCAACTCCGTTATCCGTGACTGTGATTTTTACACGATTCCCGATTCGCATGGCTTGCATGAGAATATTACTACCTGGGACACTCGCATCCCGGGCATTATTTATAAGATTTACCATGACCTGCAGTAGCTTTTGCGCATCCCCCAGAATCTGCAGTTCATCTTCACATTCGATCTGCATTTCAACGTCCTTGCTCTTCTTGTCTAGGGAAATCAGGGTCAGGGCTTCCTGCATACATTCACTGATATCCACCGTCTGTTTTTCGTAATCAGTGTTGCTGGTGCCAGCATGGGCGAAATTGACCAGAGATTGCAGAATCTTCGAAGTGCGGTCTGTCTGTTCTATGATTTGTCCCGCCAGCTGCTCCAATTCAGTGCCGTCAAACTCGTCGCGAATGGTCTGAGCAAGACAAGCAATGCCGGTAATTGGATTACCAATTTCGTGAGCTACCCCTGCCGCCAGGCGTCCAATAGATGCGAGACGCTCACTATGAGTGAGTCCCGCCTCAAGAATTTCCGTCTCTGTAATGTCTTCAATCAGGATGATAACGCCTCCATGGCTCAAATCCTGCTCGCTGGGCTTGTCTATGTAAGCCTTATGTAGGTTGACTGATTTTTTTTGACCTTTAAGTTGGAAATTTCGTTTGTAACTATGGTTAACGGAGTCATCAAGAAAGTTGTTGAGCAGGTTGCGCCATGGTTCAGGCAGATCAACCAGTTGTGAGCCGACAACATCGGCGGTATCGATTTCCGTCAGATCTTCTAGCGCTCTATTCCACATCACTATTTCATTCTCGATGCTGAGAGAACAAACTCCAAGCGGGAGTTCTAGCAGGATCTGTCTGTGGTAACGCCGCAAATTATCCAAATCGGCAGCCATGCCTGACAGATTGCTGCGGTATGATTCGATACGGTTTTCAATGACATTCAAGTCTGTGCTGCTGTGCTGAGAAACGATGCTGAAGGGCAAATAGCTGTCTATTATCCCACGCGCAATAGAGGGGCCTAACAGGCCCGAAAGATTGGCCTCCAATCGTCCTCTCAGTAGACGCAAGGATGATGGGCGAATGTCCTCATAGCTGATTTTAAGGTCTTGCAGGGCCTGATTAACCTCACGTTTGGCCGCACTTTCCCCCAATGGCTTACTGAGCGAACGCACAAATTCACCCGAGGATTTTGCGACGAGGCCGCTGCGCTTGCGCCTTCGAATCGTGTCCAGAGCGCAGATGTCCGCAGAACTACGTTCTTCATCGGTACTGGTGCTGGTTAAGGATACGCTAATGAATAGTGCCGCGTTGGCTATCAAAGATAGTACAGCTATCCCGCTCCAGTTAATGGTTTCAACCGTGACTGCCGGATTGCCTGAGAACAACGGAAATAGCAGGTACCACAGCCAGATCGCTACGCCACCAGTCAGCCCCGCCATAAAACCCTTTTTGTTGCCTTGAGGCCAATACAGAATTGCCACGATTCCGGGCAGAAACTGAAGGCCAGCAGAAAATACGACAGTGCCAATCGATTGGATACTAGTGGTGTTGCCCGAAAGATAGTAGACGAAAAAGCCAGCCCAGATTAGGGCTGTGATAAGAAGCCTGCGGTGCCAAAGCAGCCAGCGGTAAATATCTTGGTTCGCAGTGGGCTGATACAAAGGCAGAATCAGGTGATTAAGGCACATGTTAGACAGCGCGAGTGTGATTACTATGATTAGGCCACTGGCAGCTGAGAGCCCGCCGAGGTAAGCGACAAGGGTGAGAATAGGCACACCAAAGGCTTGCCCGATGAGAACCGGAAAGTACTCAACTGGCACGTTAGATTCTGCCTGCAGTCCGGCCCATAGTATTGGCAGCACAGGCAAGCTGATTAACAGAAAATAGAGCGGTAGAGCCCAGCTGGCGAATGCAAGAGATGCCTGGCTGTTAATTTCGTTGAAGGTAACGTAGAACATGTGGGGCATGGCTACTGCCGCGGTGAAAAACAAAAGAGCGGCTACATGAAATGAGCTCAAATAATCAGTGCCCTTTAACCCGGTTATCAATTCAGGCTGCGTCTGCAGCCACTGGTCTATACTGGATAAGCCACCGAAGGCGCCGTAGACCGCAAACAGGCCTACGATCAGGAAGGCGATGAGTTTGACCAAAGATTCAAAGGCTATGGCCATGACCAAGCCATCGTGTCGGGTTCGCCCCGTGCGGCGCGAGGTTCCAAAGAGAATAGAAAATAGTGTGATCAAGATGCAAAATCCTGTTGCCACTAGGCCCTGGGATGCTTCCTGGGAAAGCATGTTGGCAGTGTCGGCAACGGCCCGGATCTGCAAGGCGACTAGCGGTATCACGCCGATTAAAACGACAAGAGTCGTGATCGTGCCAGCCCAGGGCGAGCGATATCGAAAAGCCATCAGGTCCGCCAGAGAGCTCAGCTGATATGTACGCGTGAGTTCGAGTAGCGGTTTCAGCATCAGAGGTGAAAACAAAAAAGCCAGTGAAATTCCGATAGGATTGGCCAGAAATCCGTAGCCATTCTCTAGCGCATTGCTGATGGACGTATAATAAGCCCATACGCTGGCAAACACGCCGAGTGAAAGCACATACACAATTGGGGATTGAACAATTTTTCTAGGGATGTAGCCGTTATCGGTAATGTAGGCAATGCCAAACAGTAGCATAAGGTAGCCACTGCCCAGCAAAAACAATGTGCTTAACTCATAGCTCATCGCTGTCTCTATCCCGATGGGCCCAGGCCGCTACGAGAACTATTAACAGGCCAACGGCAAAGGGCCGATACCATGCCCCCACAGGTTGATTAATCCAATCAACACTGATCAGGAACAGCAGGTAAATGATGACAATGAGAACAAGCATGGATCGCGGTATGTACACAGGCTCACCCTAGTGCGCAGCATGCATCGGTATATTAGCTAACTTGGGCACAGCCTGTATATCCCAGTTATCAATGCCCCAGGCTAATAGTTCAGCTGGCGAATCGGAGATCTGCGCGTCGGCAGGGCACAGTCCGAGGAATCGCATCGCATTATGTAGCACTCTGGATGCAGCTTTAACGTCAATCGCGTCGGCAAAGTGCTGCTTGCTGAGTTTTTGACCCTGTCCATTAACGACGACTGGCACGTGGGCATATTGAGGTGTCGGGAATCCCAGTAACTGTTGCAGGTAGATTTGTCTCGGGGTTGATTCCAATAGGTCATAGCCACGCACAACGTGGCTTATGCCCTGGTCTGCGTCGTCGACCACGACGGCCAGTTGATAGGCAAACAGGCCGTCTTTACGCAGCAGCGTGAAATCACCAATTTCCTGCTCGAGGGATTGTGAATGGCTCCCCTGAATTGTATCCACAAACTCAACCAAATTTTTGTTTGTTATAACACGGGTGGCAAAGCCAGCATTGAAAGGTAGCTTGCGATCACGGCATTTACCGTCATAGATACCACCGTTAGACTTGATGCGCGGTCGCGTGCAATCGCAGGCGAAGCTCAGCCCAGTCGCTTTAAGTCTTTCCAGCATTGCACGGTAGGCATCAAGGCGGCTACTTTGATAAAGCACCTCACCATCCCATTCTAATCCTAAGCCGTGCAGCTGCTCCAGGATGAGCTCATCTGTACCAGGTGGTTCACGAGGCGGGTCGAGGTCTTCCATTCGAATGCGCCAGGTGCCTTTATTAGACCTCGCATCGAAGTAACTGGCCATGGCTGCCACCAGTGATCCGAAATGCAACGGTCCCGTGGGAGAGGGCGCAAATCTGCCGACATATCTGATCGGCTGGGGGGGGGAATCATTCATGTGTCTGGTTGAGCCGACACAGATAGAAATTCATTTCGGGATGTAAGTAATCGAGCCCGGATAGTCTATGACTTAGATCCCGATTGCCCATGCAGCTGTAGCCTCTAACTGCCGAGCTGCTTCTCCTTGATTTCGTCGAGTGTCTTACAATCGATACACTTATTGGCGGTTGGTCGAGCTTCCAGTCTGCGAATGCCGATTTCGATTCCGCATGATTCGCAGAACCCGTAGTCATCTTGAGCGATAAGCTCTATGGTGCTGTCGATCTTTTTGATCAACTTTCTTTCTCGATCACGAGTTCGTAATTCAAGGCTGAATTCTTCTTCCTGGGTTGCACGGTCAGCGGGATCAGGGTAATTCGCGGCGTCATCTTGCATGTGATGCACAGTCCTATCTACTTCCTGCATCAACTGCTCGCGCCAGTCCAACAATATATGTTTGAAGTGATCGCGTTGCTTTTCGTTCATGTACTCTTCGCCTTTCTTGGGCTTGTACGGAACGAAGTTCTTTAAAACTGGTTGAGATTCGGAGCTTCGAGTACCGGTCATAATCTCCAATGCCTTGCGTTCGCCACAATCTGTGCTCTTAGGGAGCGTTGATCTTGCTTAAAGTCAGTCGAGCGGATTGCGGTTGTTGGTCAGAATTTGTGCCAATCTACCCCAGCGTAAGACATTGATAAAAATGGAAAAGTAGAGAGATTATCAACGGCGTTGCGCGGGGCGACAAGCATCCAATTTTCAGAAAGCCCGGTAAGCTACCAGATTATTTCTGGGGATGCTACAAAAAAAATATTGCAGAAAATACATCTATACAAGCGGTGGTTCAATCATCTTGTAAAGTGATTGATCCAGTATGAACCACAGTATTTCTCTACCTCACCCGTAATTCTATCCACTATACTGCTGCTTTATCCCAAGTAGAAATCGAGTCAGAGAGTTAAATTGGAAACCACATTACCGCCAAAGTCTCCGCACAATCGAAAAGACCTGGGCAACATCAACCCATTCCGCGTGATGACAGTTATGCAGAGAGCTGCAGAATTGGAGGCAGAAGGGCGCAAGATTGTCCACATGGAAGTCGGTGAGCCGGATTTCAATACGGCCCAGCCAATTATCGAGGCAGCCAAAGCCGCCTTGGATGCTGGATTGACCCAGTATACATCGGCACCTGGCATTGATGAGCTCCGGGATTGTCTGGTATTGCACTATCGAAGCCGTTACGGCGTAGAGGTTGCTCGGGAGAGAATTTTGATCACGCCGGGTGCCAGCGGAGGCTTAAGCCTGTTGGCAAATCTGCTAATTAGTCCCGGAGACGGTGTACTTCTGAGTGACCCTGCTTATCCGTGCGTGCGCAACTTCATTCAACTTATGGCAGCGGATCCTCAACCCGTGCCCGTGGAAATGCACGATAATTTTCAACCCTCCCCGGCCCAGCTTGATGCAGTTCGTGATGCTTCCACAAGTGGTGTCTGGCTTGCTTCTCCCAATAATCCAACTGGTGCAATTATGAATCGTGATCAACTTGCAGAAGTGTGTGGCTGGGCGAGGCGGCAAGGACTGCATGTGCTGGTGGACGAAATCTACCATGGTTTGCATTATGTGGAAGATCTGCCAAGTGTGCTTGAGGTAGACGATTCGGCCTATGTAGTGAACAGCTTTTCCAAGTATTTTGGGATGACGGGCTGGCGCCTTGGTTGGATTATTGTGCCGACCCATGCGATCGAAAAAGCGAATATTCTGGCTCAAAATTTTTATATTTCTGCCTCATCTATTGCTCAGCACGCAGCGGTCGCAGGATTTTCGAGAAATGCCAGCCAAATATTGGAGCAAAGACGCCAGGCGTTTCGAAAAAGGCGCGATTTTCTCTGCGCCGCCCTCCAAGACATTGGGTTGATGATCCCTGATGAAGTGCAGGGTGCTTTCTATGTGTATGCAGACGTGTCCCGCTTTTCCAGCGATTCCGAAACATTCTGCCGGGACATGCTAGAGAACTATGGTGTAGCAATTACTCCG
>Ga0315330_10002006_pt1 | contig 13895 bp, 16 predicted proteins | sample M140m34915metaG_FD_203453 | JGI IMG/M metagenome (GOLD analysis project Ga0315330, IMG submission 203453) | Ammonia-oxidizing marine archaeal communities from Monterey Bay, California, United States - M1 40m 34915 | ecosystem: Environmental > Aquatic > Marine > Intertidal zone | place: USA...
CTTTTGTTATGGCACTCTTTTAACTAAGTTTTCTAATCAATATATCCTTGATTCAGTAACTCCTGAAAATTTAAAAAATAGCAAAATTGATTCAAATCCAATTAAGACTATCGATCAAAAATATTCTCGTATTTATAAATTTCTTGTTTCATTTTTAGATGATAGATCAAGAACAGTTGACTTAGTTTTGTTATTAATTCTTTTAGAACATATAGGGGCCCCCCCATTGAGTTGGTTATTTTTTGTTGCTGTCAATATTAAATGGATTGCTTTATGGAGTGGTTCTTTTATTTTTTCTTCAAAAATTGATTCTGCAGATCAAGTTTTATCATCTAAATTAGGCAAAATAAAAGATGTCTAATAGAGACAAAGATGCAATCCTAGAGCTTTTTGAATTTAATGAGAAAAAAGTTTTATGCACGAATATTGATAAAACTTATATTCATGGACTTATAGATCGTGGTGCAGATGTTTGGTTTGATGAAAGTGAGAAAAAAATAGCAAATCAAATAGAAATCGAATTAAACTATAAACAAAAAATTAACTTTTACAATAGTAATTTGAAAAGTAATTTTGATTATTTGATAGTTAATGATGTAGATTATAACTATCTAAATATTAATGAAGCCTTATTTGCAAAAGAGAAGATAGTAATTATTAAAGGAACTATAAATGTTTTCAAATTATTTTTAAGGCTTAATAAATCCTTTAACAAGGAATATATGATTTTGTATTCAGTTGCACCTTCTTTAAACAATATTAAGGTAATAATTCCAGAAAAATTTAATGTATCAATTCAAAGATACTGGACATTGAGATCTTCAAATCCCTTTATTTCAATAAAACTATTTTTAGAGTGGTTTTGTATTAATAATGGCTTTCTAAGGAAATTTTTTACTGATAAATTAGTTGTTGTTAAATGACGAACTATTTATTTAGAGCAAATAATAATGATAGTGGTATTTATCTATGTAAGGTGTATGGCTCAGAGAATAAAATTATTTCTATAAAAAAATCCGCAAATACTCAAAGTGCTATTATTAGGTTAAAGAGAGAGATGAAAGGACTAATTTGGTATAGTGATTATACTGGCATTGAGCATTTAATAAGTTGCGTTGATCTGGAGAATTACTTTTCTTTAAACATTAAATTTATTAAAGGAGATAAGGCAGATTATAGAAATGGGTATTGGGTTAATCGAGACTTTATTGATAAGGCATTAGTTAGGTATTGTGAGATCTGGTCGAATTCAGTAAATCCCAAGATATACTCCCATGGTGATTTTTCATTAGATAATATGATTTTTACTAATGAAGTTCCAGTTTTTATTGATTGGGAGCATTTTTCGAATTCTATATTGCCAATTGGATTTGATGCTCTAAATTTAATTTATGAGCAATTGTATATCTATATTAAGAAAAATAAATTAAATGAAAATGTTATAAATAAGGTTAATCATCAGCTTAAAACCCTATACTCGTATGATTGTTTAAATGAATGCTTTTTTAAAACACCATTAATAAAACTTATAGAGCTAATTGAAACTAATAAAAATATTTGGGGCAATCAGATTTCTAAATTACCAGTTATGAAAATTACAAAAGCTCAAGTAAAAGAGTTTGATCAAAAAGTATATCTAAATTGATTTTATCCAATCTAAACTAGAAACTTCTTATGATGAATAATATTGAAAAAGCAAAAGAGATAATCAAATCAAAATCAGCCTTAGTTTTTGACTTTGATGGTGTTATAGTTGATTCATTTGACGTTAAAAAGACGGCTTTTTCAAATTTATACCTTCAATATGGAGAAGATATTGCAAACAAGGTTCTTGAGTTTCATGATTCAGGAAATGGAGGAATGTGCAGGGTCAAAAAATTTAAATTTTTTCATGAAAATTATTTGAATACTGAATTAAGTGAAATTCAACTTGATGAGTTTTGTAAAAATTTTTCAAAGCTAGTTGTAAAAAATGTTATTGATTCTGAAGAAATATTAGGTGTAATTCAGTTTATAGAAACTTATTGCTTAAATAAAAGAATATCAATAGTTAATTCTGCTACTCCTCAAGATGAAATGCACCAGATTGTTCATGAGAGAGGTCTAGAAAAGTTTTTTAATGGAGTTTATGGTTCGCCAAAAACTAAAGTAGAAAATTTTCATCATTTTTTTTCTAAATTTAATTTAAAACCAGATAAAACTGTTTTTTTTGGAGATCTTATTGCTGACTTTCATGCGGCAGAGTCTGTTGGTTGCGATTTTATTGGAATTGGTGATAGAATTGATGCTAATTTAGTTGCCTCGATATCAACTAATCAGTATGCTTTTTTGGATAATTTCGAAAATATCTAGAATTTACTTATGACAATATTAAATGACACCTTTAAAGACAAAACAGTTCTTATTACTGGGGATACTGGTTTTAAAGGAAGTTGGCTGGCTATATGGCTTAATTTTCTTGGAGCAAAGGTAATTGGTCTTTCTAAAGACATACCTACTAACCCGTCAAATTATGAGGTTTCTGAAATAAAAAATTTTATTGAAGAGATTCGAATAGATATTCAAGATAGTGATGCAGTTAGAAAAGTGGTGACAGAATTTCAGCCGGACTTTGTTTTTCATCTTGCGGCACAAGCACTAGTTCGCTTATCTTATGAGAATCCACTTGAAACCTTAAATACAAATGCTATGGGATCAGTAAATTTACTTGATGCTCTTCGTTCAATTAAAAAAAATGTTGTAGCTATAATGATTACTAGTGATAAAGCTTATGATAACGTTGAGTGGGCATGGGGTTATAGAGAGAGTGATAGACTAGGTGGGAAGGACCCTTACAGCGCATCAAAAGGAATGGCTGAACTTGCAATTAGAGCTTATGTAGAATCATTCTTTAATATTATTAACTCAAATGTAAGGGTTGGTATAACTCGTGCTGGAAATGTTATTGGTGGAGGGGACTGGGCGAAAGATCGAATTGTGCCAGATTGTATTAAGGCATGGTCCAATGCTGAAATAGTTGATATTCGAAATCCCAATGCGACAAGACCTTGGCAGCACGTATTAGAGCCATTGAGTGGTTACCTTTTGTTGGCCTCAAGCCTTTCCCAGTCAATAGATAACCATGGACAGGCTTTTAATTTTGGTCCGTCATCTAGGAGTAATTATTCTGTAGGTCAGCTTATTGATGAAATGAAAAAATCCTGGGATAAGGCAATTTGGAATGATATTTCAAATAATCAAAACCAACATTATGAGGCTGCACTTTTAAAGTTAAATTGTGACAAAGCTTTATTTGATTTAGATTGGAGTCCAACTTTAGAGTTTGAAGAAACTATAAAGATGACTATTGATTGGTATAAAAAATATTTTCAAGATCAAAACTTATCTATGCATGGTTTTACAATTTCCCAAATCAAGGAATATACTAGGCTCGCTCAATTAAGAGATATTAGGTGGGCTAGAAATGATTGAGGATGTAGTTTTAACTCCTTTAAAAATTATTGAAGTTTCAGGTGGAAGTGTATTGCATGCAATGAAAAAAAACGAATTAGGTTATTGTAATTTTGGCGAAGCTTATTTTTCAGAGATTGAACCAAATAAAATTAAGGCCTGGAAGCGTCATAGGGAAATGACTCTAAACTTAATAGTACCTAATGGCGAAATTAGATTTATTTTGTATGACGACCGCAATGATAATAAACGTAAATTTCAGGAGGTACTTTTATCAAAAAAGAATTACTATCGCCTAACTATTCCTCCAATGATATGGTTGGGTTTTCAAGGCATATATAATGAAAATTCTATTTTGTTAAATATTGCAAACCAAATGCATGATCCTGATGAGATAGATAGAAAAAAGATTAACGAAATTAAATTTGATTGGAGTTATTAACTATGAAAGTAATCATATTAGCAGGCGGTTTGGGTACCAGACTTTCAGAATACACCGAGAGTATTCCTAAACCGATGGTTGCTATTGGTGGTAAGCCAATAATATGGCATATTATGAGTACTTACGCTAAGTTTAATCATAAAGATTTTTATATAGCTTTAGGTTATAAGGCAGAAGTTATTAAAGAATATTTTCTAAATTACAAAGCACTCAACTCTGACTTTACTGTTGATTTATCAGATGGAGAAATTATTTCTCATCAAAAAGATGATGTAGATTGGAAGGTTACATTATTAAATACTGGGCTCAATTCGATGACAGGTGGCAGAGTCAAAAGAATGAAGAAATTTATTGGTAATGAAACTTTTTTACTTACTTATGGAGATGGTGTTGCTGATATTGATATTGACAAGCTTATTAAATTTCATAAAAGTCATGGAAAAATAGCAACGGTCTCAGCTGTTCATCCAAGTGCACGTTTTGGTGAATTAGATATAGAAAATAATAATGTTTCTTCGTTTAAAGAAAAGCCACAAGTTGCGCAGGGTTGGATAAATGGAGGTTATTTTGTCTTAGAGCCTGATTTTTTTGATTTTATCGAGAATGATGATACGATATTAGAAAAAGATCCTTTAGAGCAAGTTGCAAAAAAGGGCGAGCTAATGGCATATCAGCATAATGGGTTTTGGCAATGTATGGATACTAAACGCGACAGAGATACACTAGAAATATTATGGGAAAATAACAGGGCTCCATGGAAATAGAGTCTAATCAATATAATAAATTATTAGTTGTTGGAGGTACAGGATTTATTGGCCAACATATAGTTAAAAGAGCATTAAAAGATAAATTTCAAATAACAGTTTTATCAAAAAATGCCCTTAATATATCTAATAAGTTTGAGGGTGTTAACTATATTAATGCAGATATTAGTGATAAGTCAAATTTAAAAAATCAATTAAAAGAAAGTGTATTTGATTCTGTAATTAATTTGGCTGGATATATTAATCATTCAGACTATTCAGATGGCGGAGACTTAATTTACAAAGTACATTTTAATGGGGTCAGAAATTTAGTAGATTGTATAGATAAATCATGTTTAAAAAGTTTTATTCAAATAGGAAGTAGTGATGAGTATGGTAATAATTCAGCACCTCAATTTGAAGGTCAGAGAGAGTCACCTTTCTCTCCCTATTCTTTTGCAAAAGTAGCTTCAACACATTTTTTGCAAACATTGTTTAAGCTAGAAAACTTTCCTGCCGTAATTCTAAGACCTTTTCTTGTTTATGGTCCAGGCCAGGACGAAAAAAGATTTATTCCTCAGATTATTAAGGGTTGCTTAAATGACAAAAAATTCCCAACTTCTAAAGGTGAGCAATTAAGAGATTTTTGTTTTATTGATGATTTTGTTTCAGCTGTTTTCCTTGCTTTAGAAAACAAGAATGTTCAAGGAGAGGTGATAAATATTTCCTCGGGTAAGCCTATTTCAATTAGAAAAGTGACTGAATTAATTGTAAATATGATTGGCTCTGGGCGTCCACAGTTTGGTCATTTTGATTATAGACAAGGTGAAAGTATGTCACTTTATGCTGAGATTGAAAAGGCTAACGATTTATTAGACTGGAAGCCTATTGTGAAGATAGAGAAAGGCATAGCAGAAACTATTAAATGGATGAAAAGCTGCAAAAATGAATTATGAGCCATTAGTTAGTATTCTTATAAATTGTTATAACGGAGAAAAATACCTAAGAGCGTCAATTGATTCCATATATGAACAATCCTACCAAAATTGGGAGATTATTTTTTGGGATAATGCCTCAACTGATGGTAGTGCCAGTATTGCAAAATCATATGATAAAAGGATTAAATATTATCTAGCAGCCAAAAATACCCCTCTAGGTGAGGCTAGAAATTTTGCTTTAGATAAAGCTAATGGTAAATTTATAGCATTCTTGGATTGTGATGATATTTATTTGCCTAATAAACTTGAGAAGCAAGTTAATCTTATGGGGAAAAATGATTTCGCAATGTGCTATGGAAGTGTTTGTATTATTAATGAACATGGTAAAGAAATTAAAAGAAATATTGTTCAAAATAAAAGTGGAGATGTATTTTCAAATTTACTAGAACGTTATGAAATTAATATGCAAACTGTTATGTTAAGAAAGGATTATATTGATAATAATCAGCTATCATTTAATACGAAGATGTCCTACTGCCCAGATCATAACTTGTTCATGACTATTGCATCAAAATCTGATATTGGGGTAATCGGTGATATTGTCTCTAAGTATAGAATAGTTGGCAATTCATTGTCTAAAAAGACTATAGATATAGCACCTCAAGAATATCGGCTGACCCTTGATGAAATATCTAAAACCAGCCCAATCTTAAGAAAGAAATTTTCAAGGGAATTTACTAGTGCATACAACAAAGCTACGTTTTATGAAATTGTTGCTGATATTTATCATGATGATAAGGAAGGGGCCCGAAAAAAACTAAGAAAAATTTATACATTTAAAATCGAATATTTCATACTATATTTTTTTTTATTCTTGCCAATAACAAATAAGCTTATATTGAAGCTATTGAGAAGATGATAATTGCTATTACTGGCGGGACTGGATTTATAGGTCAGCGACTATTAAGATATTTTGTTCATCAAGGTTTTAAAGTAAGAGTTTTGTCTAGAAACAAATTAATACAGGGAGCTGGTTTTGATTTTTTTTATGGAGATTTGTCTGACTCAAAAGTTGACTTATCTAGTTTTATAGAAAAGGTTGATGTTCTCTATCATTGTGCTGGTGAGCTTAGAAATGAATCCTTGATGGAAGAGTTGCATGTTGGAGGTACAAAAAGGTTAGTTGATGCTGCAAAAGGAAAAATTGGAAGATGGGTTCAATTAAGCAGCGTAGGAGCATATGGTATAAATCATGATGGGACAATTTCTGAGGATTCAAAAGAGAAGCCACTTAGTATTTATGAGAAAACTAAGACTCATTCCGATATGATTGTAATAAAAAGTGGTATTCCTTTTTCTATTTTGAGACCTTCAATTGTTTTTGGTGATAATATGCCAAATCAATCTCTAATAGCTCTATTAAAAACTATTGATAGAGGTTTATTTTTTTTTATTGGAAAGAAAAATGAATATAAAGTTAATTACATACATGTGGAAGACGTTGTTAATGCCATGATATTATGTAGTTCTGAAGCAGAAGCTTTAAATGAGGTATTTATATTGTCCCAGTCTACCTCTGTTGAAGAAATGATTTATTCAATTGCATCTGGCTTGGAATCAAAGAAAAAAATATATCGATTACCAACACCTTTTGTTAGATTAATTATGTTAACGTTTGGGAGACTTCCTGGTTTCCCATTAACAGCCTCCAGAGTTAAGGCATTAACAGGACAATGTGTTTATAATTCAAATAAAGTTGAGAAAACATTAAGTTTTAGATACTCAATGTCATTGGAAGAGAGGTTCAGATTATTTGCAAAACAAAAGTAGCTTTTATTGTATCTAGCCCAATTACTGCAAGAGTTTTCTTATCTCATCAAATCAATGCATTGGTTAAATTTTATGATATAACCATAATTGCAAATTTTGAAAGCAATCATTCAAAGTTAGAAAATATTTCTAGCAAAGTAAGTATTGTTAGCATTCCTATTGAGAGAGAGATAAGACTTTTGTCAGACTTAAAGGCATTATTTAAACTAATTTCATTTTTTAAGAAAAATGAATTTGAGATAGTTCATTCTGTTTCACCTAAGGCTGGACTTATGAATGCAATTGCAGCATGGATTTGCAATATTCCAAATCGTATTCATACATTTACTGGGCAGGTCTGGGTGACCAAAAAAGGAATCAATCGTTGGCTAATAAAGCAAATGGATAAAATTATTGTTTTAATGAGTACATGTTTAATGGTTGATAGCTTTTCACAGCAAAATTTTTTAATTAATGAGGGTGTTCTAACTAATGATAATTCTTTTGTTTTGGGGAAAGGATCCATTAGTGGAGTTGACATTAATCGATTTACTCCATCAAATACTTATAGAGCGAATGTAAGAAAAGAATTAAGTATTAGTCATGATAGTTTTATTTATCTTTATGTTGGAAGATTAAAAAAAGAAAAAGGAATTATTGAGCTTGTTGAAGCATTTAAAAATATTTGTAAAAAACATGATAACTTAACACTTTTGATATTAGGACCAGATGAAGAAAAATTGAAGGCAGAGATACTTTCACGTCTATCTTTATATAGTGGTTTAATTAGATTTGTTGATTTTACGAATTCGCCAGAAAAATATATGGCTGCGTCTGATGTCTTTGTTTTACCTAGCTATAGAGAAGGGTTTGGAAATGTCATAATTGAAGCCGCTTCATGTGAGCTTCCATCAATAGGTTCAAATATTTATGGACTATCTGATGCTATTAAAGATGGTGAAACTGGATTGTTAGTTCCAGTTAGATCTATTAAATTATTAGAAAGTGCAATGTTAAAATTGATTCATAATGATGTATTACGAAAAAATATGGGTGCAGCTGCAAGACATAGAGTAGCTTCGCATTTTTCACAAGAGATTATTACAAAAGAAATTTTGCAACTTTATAAAAGGCTGATAAATAATGAAAAGGTTTATTGATATAGCTCTTCTTTTAGTATTTTTACCGCTTGTATTATTATTTTTTTTTATAGTTGCGATATTAGTGAAAATCAATCTAGGTTCACCCATTATTTTTAGTCAAAAACGCCCTGGTTTAAATGGCAATATTTTTGATATGATTAAATTTAGAACAATGGCCAATAGTCCTAATAAAGATGATAATTTATTGAATGATGCTTCAAGGTTAAATAAATTTGGAAAACTTCTTAGATCTTCTAGTTTAGATGAAATACCTTCTTTATGGAACGTACTAAAAGGTGATATGAGTTTTGTTGGTCCTAGGCCATTATTAGTAGAATATTTACCTCTCTATAATAAGAAGCAAGCAAGACGACATTTAGTTAGGCCTGGAATTACAGGATGGGCGCAAGTAAATGGACGTAATACAATTAGTTGGGATGAAAAATTTGATTTAGATGTATGGTACGTTGAAAATAATACAATCTTACTTGATTTCAAAATATTATTACTAACTTTAAAAAAAGTTCTATTAAGAGAAGGAATATCTCACGAAAATAATGCAACAATGTATAAATTTAAAGGAAATCAAAATGATTCAAAATGATCCATTCAATAGTCGGTTCTTTTCAAATATTAAGAATGTTAAAAAACTCATAGGAAAGGTATTTTGTGTAGTAAATAAAAATTCACCTAAAAATGTTATTGCTTATGGTGCATCTGCAAAAATTATAAAAAAAGTAATATAATGTTGAATACTAATTTTGCTCCTTGGCCATCGTTCAATAAAGAAGAGATAGATGCAGTTGTAAATGTTTTGTCATCAAACCAAGTTAATTATTGGACTGGTAATCAATGTAAAGACTTTGAAATGGAGTTTGCAAGGTTTGTTAATGTAAAATATAGCTTATCCCTTGCTAATGGCACGCTTGCTCTTGAACTTGCCTTAAAGGGACTTGATATAAATTTAGGTGATGAGGTTATCATTACTTCAAGAACATTTATTGCTTCAGTTTCATCAATTGTTAATATTGGTGCAATTCCAGTTTTTACTGATATAGATATAGATTCACAAAATATTGACCCAAAATCTATTCGAAATAAAATTACAAGTAAGACTAAAGCTATTATGTGTGTTCATCTTGCTGGTTGGCCTTGTGAAATGGATGAAATTATTGATATTAGTAATGAATTTGATTTATTTATCATTGAGGATTGTTCTCAAGCACATGGAGCAAAATATAAAAATCGATCTGTTGGATCAATTGGTGATATTGGCTGCTGGAGTTTTTGTCAGGATAAAATCATGACAACGGGTGGCGAAGGTGGAATGATAACAACCAATAGTGAATCTTTGTGGCGAAAGATGTGGGCCTATAAAGACCATGGAAAGAGTTTTGATGCTGTCTTCAAACGCAAACATCCTAAGGGCTTCCAGTGGCTTCATGAAAGTTTTGGTTCAAATTATAGAATGACTGAAATTCAAGCTGCTATAGGAAGAGTCCAAATTAATAAAATGCCAAAATGGCATAAGAATCGTTTGAAAAACGCTAATATGATATGGGCATCTTGTAGAGAATGTAAAGGGCTGTATGTTCCAGATATTCCAAGTTATATTGAGCATGCAGCTTATAAATGTTATGTGTTTCTAAAGATTAATAAGTTAAAAAAAGATTGGAATCGCGATAGAATTATTGAAGAAATTAATAAACTTGGGGTTCCATGTATGTATGGATCATGTTCAGAAGTTTATCTTGAAAAAGCATTTAAGCATACCCATTTTAGGCCAAAGAGGCGATTGTCAAACGCAAAAAAATTAGGTGATACTTCTCTAATGTTTTTAGTTCATCCTACGTTAACTGAGAATGACATTAAGCTAACTTGTGATGGGATAAAGTCTATTATGGAATTAGCCACAAGATAATTCATGCTGAATCAGATAAGTACACTTTCTAGATTGAATAAGCAGTTAATAATGGTATTTGCTGATGCCTTAATGGTAGTTTTAATTGTATTGGCCTCATTTTCAGTTCGTTTAGGATATTGGTATTTTCCAAAACATGATTTAATTTTGGTTTTAATGCTAACTGCTCCTGTCATTGCTATTCCTATTTTTAGTCGGTTTGGCTTATATCGACTCGTAATTCGTTATATTGGATTTAAGGCATTATGGGTTGTTATTAAAGCAGTATCTCTTTATGGATTGGTATGGGGAATTCTTGGCTTTATGATTATGGCCGAGTTAGATGACTATGTTCTTCCACGTTCAGTAATTCTAATAAATTGGATGATATCAATTTTGATTATTGGAGGGATTAGACTTACTGCACGTTTTCTCTTAAGTAATAGTTTTCAATTTAATAGTAATATTCGATCTGATGATACTAATAATAAATTTAGAGTTTTAGTATATGGTGCAGGAGACGCTGGAATCCAATTAGTATCAGCACTTGAAATTTCAAATGAGTATAGTCTAATTGGATTAATTGATGATTCTAAGGAGTTACAAGGAAATCAGATTAAAGGATTATATGTTTATTCAATAAATGATATCAGTTATCTAATTGAAAAATTTAAAGTAGATGAAGTATTAATTGCACTTCCAAATATTTCCAGATCAAAAAAACTTGCAATTCTAGATAGGCTGGAGCATTATCCAGTTAGGGTAAAAACTTTACCTGGTCTTTCAGAGTTGGTTCAAGGTAAGGTATCTATTAGTGACTTGCGTGTAGTGGATATTAAAGATTTGCTTGGTAGGGATTCAGTTCTACCTAGTAAGAATTTGTTAGGAAAAAATATTATAAATAAGAGTGTAGTAGTTACTGGCGCTGGAGGGTCAATTGGTTCTGAACTATGCAGGCAAATATTTAAATTAAAACCAAAGATCTTAGTCTTGTTTGAAATGAGTGAAATTGCACTTTATACAATTGAAAAAGAGTTGTCCATGATCAATTCAGACCAAGTAGACATATACCCTTTATTAGGGAGTGTTAATAATAAAGATCGACTTGAGAGCATCTTTAAAGGATTTGATGTTGATACTATTTATCATGCTGCAGCATATAAACATGTGCCAATTGTTGAATTTAATATTTCTGAGGGAATTGAAAATAATATATTTGGAACTTTAAATTGTGCTCAAGCAGCAATTAATTCAAATGTAAAAACTTTTGTTTTAATATCAACTGATAAAGCAGTAAGACCTACAAATACTATGGGAGCAAGCAAGCGTACTGCTGAAATGATTTTACAAGCAATGTCAGAACAGCAAGCTATTACAAAGTTTAGTATGGTCCGATTTGGTAATGTTCTTGGTTCTAGTGGTTCTGTTATTCCATTATTTAAACAGCAGATTAAAGCAGGGGGGCCTGTAACAGTTACAGATAAAGAGGTAATTCGCTATTTTATGACTATTCCTGAATCAGTAGAGTTAGTCATCCAAGCTGGAGCTATGGCAGTTGGAGGTGATGTATTTGTCTTAGATATGGGAAAGCCAATAAGAATTACAGATTTAGCTCGGAAGATGATTAGATTAAGCGGTCTAGAAGTAAAAGATAATTCTAATCCTGAAGGTGATATTGAGATTGTATATACTGGACTTAGAGCTGGAGAAAAGTTATTTGAAGAATTACTAATTGGTGATAATGTTCAAAAGACTAATCATCGATTAATTATGAGTGCTCGAGAAGATAAGCTTTCCTGGCCCAAACTTGAGAAACTATTGGGTGATTTAAGGAATGCTTTAGAAGATAGCAATCAAAAAAAAATACGCTCAGTTTTAATTCAAATAGTTCCGGGATTTAAGCCATATTCAGAGATTAGTGATATTTTACATAATGTTAAATAGTAAATTTTATTCGTATATAGTGTTATGAATTGAAATAAAACTTTCTTTTATGAAAATCGATCTTCATAACCATTCTTATTATTCAGATGGCTTTCTATCTCCTCGTGAAGTAGTCAAGCTGGCAAGTAAGGCTAATTGCTCATTATTTTCATTAACTGATCATGATACTACTGATGGCCTAATTGAGGCCCAATTAGAATCTAATAAATTAGATTTGAACTTTATAAATGGCGTAGAAATCTCTGCATTTTGGCGGAATAGTGCTATTCACATTATAGGTTTAGGAATTGAGATTGATAATGATATGCTTCAAACAGGCTTGGAGTTTAACCAAGCTATACGTAAAGATAGAGCTAAAAAAATAGCGCTTGGTTTATGGCGATCTGGCATCAAAGATGCTTTAGAAAAAGCACAAAAAATAAGTGGCGGATATATGCTTACGAGAACACATTTTGCTCAAATGTTAATTCAAGAGGGATATTGCAAGGATATGAATTCAGTTTTTAGAAGATATTTAACAGGAAGTAAGCCTGGGGGAGTTAAAGCTGAATGGAAGGATTTTAATGAGGTCATTAATTGGATTCACTCTGCTGGAGGCAAAGCACTAATTGCACATCCTTTCAGATATAGAATGACTCAAACTAAAATAAAAAAAATGCTTAATGACTTTAAGGAGGCCAATGGGGATGGCTTTGAGGTTGTTAATGCCAATAGCTCTGATGAAGAAATTTCTCTTGGAAACCAATGGAGTGAAGAATATGATTTGCTTGCATCAGTTGGCTCAGATTTTCATGGATGGCCAAATCAAAGAGTTCAAATTGGTAATTTAGCTGATCTGCCAAATAATAGCAGGGCAATTTGGAGTTATTTGTAATGGCATTAATTCTTGATATTCATCCAATAAACCCTCAAATGAGACTTATAAATAAAGTCACAGAAACAATTGAGAGGGGAGGGGTTATTGCCTATCCAACTGATTCAGGATACGCCCTAGGATGTTCTGTTGGTAATAAAACTGCGATGGAGAGAATAGTAAAGATTAGAAAATTAAAAAGACATCACCACTTTACGTTAATGCTCAAAGATTTGTCTCATGTTGGCGAATATGCTAAGCTGAATAATTCAGGTTTTAGGTTGTTAAAAAAAATACTTCCTGGTGCTTATACATTTATTCTTGAAGGTGCTAAGGATATACCAAATCGTCTTCTAAATGGAAATCGAAAGACTATTGGAGTTAGGGTTTCAAGTAATATGATAGTAAAGGCAATTCTAGCGGGCTTGGATGACCCTTTGATGAGTGTATCTCTAATAATACAGGGGTATGAATTCTATAACGGTAATGATGTAAAGACAGTTTTGAGTAATTCAATTGATCTGATTATTGATTCAGGGCACTGTCCTCCAGAGCCAACTTCAGTAATAGATATCTCTGAAGATGAAATATTAATTTTGAGAGAGGGCGCAGGAAGTCTTGAATCTATAATTTAAATTGCTTGTATTAATAATGTAATTACAATATAATTACAT
>Ga0315330_10002011_pt1 | contig 13880 bp, 18 predicted proteins | sample M140m34915metaG_FD_203453 | JGI IMG/M metagenome (GOLD analysis project Ga0315330, IMG submission 203453) | Ammonia-oxidizing marine archaeal communities from Monterey Bay, California, United States - M1 40m 34915 | ecosystem: Environmental > Aquatic > Marine > Intertidal zone | place: USA...
TGTTACAATGTTTGGCAATCTACCTACTAGTTCTGGTATAAGACCAAAAGATATTAAATCTCTGTGGTCTATGCTTTCCTGCCATGCTGTATCATCTTTTGTATTAAGTTTAGAATTGAATCCCATATTCTTTTTGTTAATTCTTGCATTAACTAATTTTTCTATACCAACAAATGCTCCACTACATATAAACAATATATCTGTTGTATCAACATCTACATAGTCAGGTCTTTTTGTGCCTGTTGCAGGTATTTTTACAACTGTGCCTTCTATTAATCTTAAAAGTGCTTGTTGTACACCTTCACCACTAATATCCTTTGTACTGGCGTTAGATTCACTGCTACGAGCCTTTTTATCTATTTCATCTAAGAACACAATTCCATGTTGAGCAACCGAAACGTCCCAATTACATTGATGTAATAATCTTTCTATCACACTTTCTACATCCTCACCAACATAACCTGCTTCAGTTAATGTTGTAGCATCAGCAATAGTGAAAGGAACATTTAATCTTTTTGCAAGAGTTTTAGCAAGTAAAGTTTTACCACTACCTGTTGGTCCTAACATAACAACATTACTTTTTTCTATTTTAGGTTCTTCATCTCCATAAAATAATCTTTTGTAGTGATTGTATGCTACAACACTTAAAACTTCTTTTGCATGGTCTTGACTGATAACAACATTATTCAAATGTTCATTTATTTCATTAGGTGTGGGGATTTCTGCTATGTCTAAATCATCTATAGGATTTTCATCATTTATAATCTTATGACTAATACTAATACATTCATTGCAAATGTATGAATTAGGGCCGGCTATTAATTTTTTAACTTCGTTTCTACTTTTACCACAAAAACTACAAGTTAGATTTTTATCATTTGTTGTGTCTGTCATTTTTTAATAGTATATCTCGTTTCAGTGTTATCATCGTCGCCATCCGTTGGTAAAGGAATAGCCCAAAAGCCTAACTTATTATTTACTTCTTCAGCACTTAAATCCTTCAACATAGTGAGTATTTCTTGTGTGCTTAAATCGTTTACATTCATTTCACTGTTTGCAATTAATGTAGCCGCGGCTTTAAGGTCGCCTGTAGCAGGCAATTCTATAGTCTGGGGTCTGCGTGGTCCTTCAACAACTTTTTCCTTGATAACTTCAACTTCCTTGATAACTTCAACCGGTACTTCTTTTATTACTTCTCGCTCAACAATTCGTTCTGGTCCTGGAACCTCGACTTCTTTAATAACCTCGACAATCTTTTCGACCTCGACAGGTTTCTCAACAATCTTTTCCTTCTCAACAATCTTCTCGACTTCGACATGGACAGGCACCTCCTTTTCTACTACCTTTTCTACTGTTTTTGTTTTGGGTTTTGCTTTTAACTTTTTTTCTAAAGTTGCTATTTGTGATTCAAGTTCGCGTATTTTTAGATTATACATCTGTTCTTGTTTTGTGGATAATGGAACGACTACTTCTCTGATTGTTTCTTTTGGTTTCTTTTCTAATTTGGTTAGTGCATCATCTAACATAGATAATGTACCACCATATCGTTCCCATAAACTGTCTAATGCTGATTGCAGTTCTTTTTTAGTTGTCATCCTTGTCCAACCTCTGCTTTAACTTTTTTTCTAAGTCTAAAATTGCTTTGGGCGGATTTAAGTCTAATTTGATATCTTTTTCTTTTGTGACTACTTTTTCAACTATAACTTCTTTTGGTTTTTCTTGTAGTTGTTTTTCTAGTTCTTCTATTTTTGCCTGATTAGCCGCCGCTTCTGCCATTGCCACAGCCGCATCATCTACTGCTGATGGCATTTCATCTCTGTCGAAATATTCTACACTAGTAGGTCCACTTGTGTCACGTAACTCGTCACCATTCTCCCCTGATTGTCGTAAATGTATGTCGTCGCTTGTTGCGTTGTCCCTTGGTTCACTATCTTGTAAACTACCTGTTTCGATAACGTTTCTGGTTGGCTCAGAGACTTTACCGAGGTCGTCGGAATACTCTGAATCGGTGTAATACTGTTTACTTCCATTACCATCTCCTTTTGGTCCTGTTTTTTCTAAGTTTATCCCATATCTAAGTAATGTTTGGTTGGCGGCAATAATCAATACGACTGCTAGTGGATCAAAAACGAATACTAGCATCAATATGAATAGTCTAACTGCTTGGTCTAAATAGCCTTGACTATCACCGCCGTAAATTAGTTCTGCTACATATTTGATTGGTCCAACTTCCATTTCTAATTCTCTTACTATGCTTTCTGCTTCAAACTTTTCGTCTTTTAGTAATGCAATGTTGTCGTAAAGATTATCTATGTCTGTGTTGAATTCATCTATCTTCTGTAGGTTTGTGTCTTGTTGGTCTGTGCTTTGATTTCTCAATCTGTTTATTTCTGCATTTGCATCATCAATAACTTTTTGTGCTTGGGCTCTATAGTTATCTATTGTATCTTGAAATACTTTAATGTCTGCACTTGCAGTTTGTCTTATAGTGTTCTTTTCTTCTTTTATGGTATCACGTTCTGGTTTTTGATTTGCAAACAATTCATTTGCTTGAGCAACGTAATCTATCTTTTCTGTTTCCGCTTGTCTAAATGCACCACCCTCATCTAGTGTAACAACTTCTACACCTTTTGCTCTAAGGTCATTTACGGATTTATCTAGTGCGGCTAGTCTACTATCTAATTGTGCAATGTCTTCTTTTAGTTGAGCTCTGACGTTTTCTATCTGTTCTTGATTATAATCTATATCACCTTGTACTCTTGCCCATGCACCATCTCTAATTTCTTCTTGTTGACTAATACTTTGGCTTACATCTGTTGATCCGCCTAATGCAAGTATTCTATCTTCTATTATTTCTATTTTATTTTCTTCTCTAGCAATTTGTCCACCAATTCTTTCTACTGTGGCAAATGCTGAACTACTTTCGCCTGCTTGATCCAAATGTGCTTTTGACAAATATCCAAAAATACCCATACTTGTTATAAGCATTAATACAACCACGGCTGTAGATAGATACACTTTTAATAGCATAGTGGTTTCGTTCCAATATCTATATAGCCAACTTGCTGTAAGTAATTTACCTACTTCAAGTGTACCTGCCATAATAGCAATAGGAACTGCTGAGGCACTGAAAATCGCCATAAGACCTTCTATGGAAAACCAAGCGGCTACGCCAGCGATGGCGATAGCAGTGAACAATGTGAATAGACCAAACAACATAGTAATTGTATTTATCTATATAAATAACTAGTTATGGAACTATACTGGACTCACAACCTTAGTAAAAACTATATAGAATGTGTCATTAACGACAACCTTTGTTACAGGGCCTTTAAAGGCGGTAAGAAAATTAAGAAATATGTAGATGATAAACTTGTAGATGTTTTTACAAAAAAAGAACACGATGATCCTTGGGAAGATGAGAAAAAATGGCTAAGCCAATTTTACTCCGATACAGTAGGTGCTTATGAGCCAAAATTTGGATATGACCAAGGACAACAACATGCATGGAAAGTTAATAATAATTGGGACGACCAAGAATTTCCTATGTTTGGTGTAAGTAAAACAGGTGAGTATTTAGATAGACTACAACGAACAACCAGTACACAGACAGGCATGGATATGACTACCGTACTTCAAAACATACCGTTTCACATAATGGTGGAAAAAGATGCAGACGGCAATTATTGGCAGAGACCATTTTGCACAGAACAAGATACATTTTATAATGTTCAACCATGTTGTGTCTTTCCAGAAAATCCAGGAAGAAAATTACTACCACAAGATGAAGCATTACGTTTGATAGAGAAGTACAGTAACTATTCAAACGCATAATGATAATTCCTATCAGATTCGAAAATAATTCATATTTTAAAAAAGAAATATTAAACAGTCATGGTTATTTTGATGTAGCAAAGGATAAAGATGCATCTGGTGATAATCAAGATGTTTGGCATCTTGCTTGTAGTCAAATGAACAATTTTAATAGAGAGTGGTCATTAGAAGAAAAATATGTAAACTTTCAAGATGTATTAACAGGAAATTTTGATACTGAGCAATATTTAGAAATCACTATAGGTAATTGGTTTTTGCTTAAAGATAGAAGTTGGGCAAAAGATAAAAATATTATTGTAACAAATTTTACTGAATCATGGTTAAGAGGTTTGCCTTGTTATGGTCATCATCTAGATGAATCTGTTTATGATTTAGATGTACTAGAAGATTTAAAACTTGCTAAAAATCCAGTATTAATAAGAGATAATGCAATTAAAATAGATGATATAAAATGTGTACAAGTACATTATTTTTATATGGAATGTAGAGAGCATTATCAGAAATGGATACCTTGGTGTAGCAACTATGAAGAATTTGTAGCAAATAGCATTAATCGTATAGACGAAAAACAATACAAGTATGTTGCATTGTTGGGCCATACGAAACCTCATAGGACAGACTTTCAAAATAAGATACAAAAACTAGGTGTACCAGCATTTATTGGTGGGTTTGATTATGGTAAAATAGATTATGATGAACACCAAAAGGATCATACAGACCAAAACTTTTTAAAGGATAGATTTGTTGCTAAACAATGGCTATGGAATACAAAACTATGGGTAGTACACGAAACACATTGTACATACAAAGGACAACCGCAAGACTATATGTGTGCTCCAATTACAGAGAAAACTTGGAAGCCAATTGCATTTGGTATGCCATTTGTGATTAACTGTAACATTAAACAATTAGAAAGATTAGAAGAATTAGGATTCGACACTTTTACAAGTTTGTTTGGTAACTATCATACAGATGATTTTGAAACAACAAATGACAACATTATAGAAATTATACAAAATATAGACAGTTACGATACAAAAGAACTAAAACGTATTTGTAGAAAAAATTGGATTAGGTTTATGAATTTAACTCATTTTGATTTCAGAGATAAATTTTGGAAAGAATTAGGTATTTCTTACGAATAAAAAAATAGGTACACGTCTGTACCTACTTTCTTTAACGACTCTTCTCATATATTTTATCATCGTATAATGGACTTTAGGCGTCCCACGGCTCCAAGGGCCTGTTAGTTATTGTACGTCTTCTATAAAACGTACTTTTTGGTGGTCTGCTAGTTCAACTGTGGCACTATTGGCTTCATGTTCTCTAACAGTACACTTCTGTACCCAACACCTGCCATTAGTCAGTTCCTTAACAATTCTGTCTGCTTCATCAAATGCCTGTTCGGCAAATCTTTCACAGCCAACACCTCCAACTACTCTCAAATCAATTAATCCCTTGTCTGCTAACATTTGAAATGTTTCAAACTCTGGATCATCACTTGCAAGTAGATAAGTATGGTCAAACATAAATTTCAACCATTCTTTAAGTGGCTTTAGTCCTCCAAAGTCCACTATCCAGTTACGTTCATCAAGTTCATCACCTCCAAAGAGAAATTCAAACTGTAATGCGTAACCATGGATTAAATTACAATGGCTATCTGCTCGCCATTGTCTAAATGCACATGAATGTCCTGTATTATGTGCATAAGTTTTTCCTGAATAAAATCTTTTTGTCATAGTGTCTCAATCTTTGATGTTTGTTGTGTGTAGCCTTTACTTATCTCGTCATTAGTCTTAGCCATACTTAAAACATGTTCCATCTTAATTGATACTGTTGATTCTGGATTCACCGTCATCATATATGGCATAAGTCCGAAGCCTTCAGCACTTCTACCTACAATCAGTGGCGTATCAAGTTCGACGTATCCGTCATCTCTTTTATCTTTTTTTAGTCTTGCAACTAATTCTTCGCCTGTTGTAAGTCTGCAACTGACAACTTCATTCTCTTTAATAACTTCAATAAGCATAGTTCTATCCTGTAAAATTATATTATACAGAATAGTTATGGAAAGTCAACCTATTTTTTAAACAATTCCGGCTTCTTCTAGAGTTACGTCAACAAGTCCTTCTCTGATTAACTTTTTACGGTTAGCCATATGCTTGTCTTGTATCTCATCTTTACTACCACCAAAGTATGCAACTGCATGACCTTCTTCTACTAATATTTCAGTAACCATTCGACCATCCTCAGTAACAAAGTCACCTAAGATACGACCGAACTTGCCTCGCATGTCTTCGCCTTTTTTGTTGATTTGTGTTTTTAGAATTGGACCTGATTTACCACCTATAAGTTCTTTCAACCTAGCCTTACTAGCCAAACCAAATTTCTTTTCTACTTTGTCTCTGGTTCTACTTTCAGGTGTGTCTATACCCATAATACGAACTCTTTCGTCTCTGAGTAAAATATCAAACCCTAAATCTATATCCACGTCTACTGTGTCGCCATCAATCACTTTGATGACTTTACATCTGTACTCGTACATAATTACTCCTGTTTCCTACAAGAGTATTTATCTTAATATACAGTTTTAATCGTTTCGAACTAAGAAGGTATGATTGCTCAAAATAGCAACTACAGGATACACACTTCCCCATTTAGGCTGACTTATATTATGATTATAATAATGTGTCGCACCCGTCGTAGGATCTATAGTCATGCCTTTCATTGCCAATAATGCAACTTGCACACTTTGTTTCCAAGACTCCATATTAGGGCCTATAGCCTTTCCTGCTCTAGTTCCATTTAGATATACTATTTGGATATTATCACTTTTACCATCACAGTACCAACTAAACTGACATAAGCCAATCACAGGTTGTGTTTTACCTCTCCAGTTTGTGTAATACTTTGCTTGGTGAACAACATCACAGATATTGTTCGGATACTTAGGGTGTTTTACCCTATTTAATGTTACATGAGCAACCGCACTTTTACCTGCTAAGGATTCTCCTTTTGCTTCATGATATACATTTGTCGCTAAACATAATGCTTGTTCAGGGTCTATCTTGACTCCGTCCACATTGTATGGTGCATAACTTACCATCATTGATAGTAGCACTGACTTTATGGTTATCAATTCCATGTCTCCAACTCCATTAATAAATTATATTATACTAAATTCGTGTGGCTGTGTCAAGTTTTTGTTGCCATGATTATTGGCGTAAATGTTTGTTTATTTATTCTATTTCTTTAAAAGGAATTCTGCTAACTTTAGACCAACTCTCGTCAGCAGTATATTTTGCCGCTTCTTCATAAGTGGGCATAGGATCTTTTACTTTGGTAATAACGGGCCATTTGGCATCTTGACTCATTTCTCTATTGAACTCCAACCAATGATGATCCTCAGGTGCAAGTTTTCTATCAGATACTATAGCATTAACTGGACACTCTGGTTCACATATTGCACAATCAATACACACATCAGGATCTATAACTAGTGTGTTTTCTCCCTCATGAAAGCAATCCACTGGGCAGACCTTAACACATGTGGTGTGTTTGCAATCAACACATTCTGATTTTACAACATAGGTCATTTAGTGGTCTCCAATGCTATATTTAACAAAAATTCGGTATTTCGATACCATATTTCAGTTATCATGTAAATAAAAGTAACTGATTGGTTATAGAACCAGTTGACACAAAAAATGTTTCACCGCTCATTAAGATGTGATAGATAGTAAAGGAACTCGGCGTTCCCCAATCAGTCAACACAGGCTCCGGAGCCAATTTGTGTTATCATACCAGAGTTAATGGCTTGTTGCCATAACTGTCCACTGGCTAGGTTTTTTGCCTTTGCTTCGCACTGGATGTCGAAGTCTTGCCAAAATGTCAATGCCCATTCATTAGTTTTTTCATTAGGGTAAAAGTCCGAGTGTGCTCTAAGTTTTTGTTTCTTACAACCTAAATCGAGTAAGGACTGTATGTCATGCATAGTTCCATGTTTGTCTGTCCCTTCAAGCAAGGATGGGTCAGGTAACCATTCATCCCGGCTATAACTATAATGTAAAGCAGGGCGGACGCCACGCCAACTATCAATAATCCTTTTAATACGGTCATCATTCGCTTGTATATATTCTTCATCTCTAATCCAATGGTGGTGTATGTCTAAGACTAACGCCACATGTTTTTCTAATTTCAAAGACTCATCTAGTCCCCAACACATCTCATCATTCTCGATTGTAATAGTGTTACGGGCCTCAGGTGAAAGTCTCGGCAATGTTTGTATGATTCCTTCTGCACCATGCCTACCAGATATGTGTACATTAATTTTCATGTCTTGGAACTCTTTACCATAACCCATCCAACGTGCCATGTTTGCATGATATTCAAATTCATCAATGCTACGTTCTACAACATCAGGCTTGTCGCTAGCCAATACGCAAAACTGCCCAGGATGGAAACTAATACGCACATCAAGAGCACGAGCCAGTTCGCCCACCTTGGCGAATCCTTTCTCCAGCATTCTGATATTATCAGGATCGTCCCACATGTAGCGAAAATTTGGCTCAGTAGCCATAGGTATTTGATTACTTCCAAGACGTACCATCCTCCTGTTCTCAGGTAGACTGCCTACCCATTCCACAAGATTGTAGGCACTTTGCATGTTGTGTTCTATTAGATCCAACATACGTTGCTCCGCAACAGACTTTTCTTGTCGTTTGCACCAAGCAACAGTAGTTACCTTTTCTGTGTAGTTCTGCTGTATCTCCTTAAGGATCTTAGGCTTTTGCGTCTGATCCGGGTCCAGATATTTGCAACAGAAACCAATGCGTTGTATAGATTCGTCAAACATGGCTAAATTATACACTCATACACTATCGATGTCAACTAAATAATGATATGGAAATAGATAGAATAATTGCTTCAGGAGACAGTTTTACTGAAGGTGCTAAAAACGTTATCAACATCACAAGTGTTGAAACATGGCCCGCAAGGCTAGGAAACAAATTAAATGTACCTTGGGTAAACTTAGCAGAAGGTGGGTCAAGCAATTATGATATTGCATTACAACCTATTCAGCACATAAAAGATAAGCCTTCAAACAAACCTCTGTTTATATTTGGATTTACTGTGGATCATAGAATTACATACTTTGATTATGACTTAGGTAAAATAAAAAGTTTTTATACAATATTACCAGAAGAGATTGATGCTGTATTTAAGAACAGCAATGAAATTAAAAAGAAATTAAATTTAGACATTACTTTAGGTTTAAAAAATAACGTAAACTTTGTAGGAATGTGTGACATAGAAAAAGTTAATAAAGACGATGACGACCCATTGTTAGATGGCTTCTTATGGCAAACTATAAATGCAATTAACGTTGCTATGAATTATAAAAATTTATACAAAGATGCAGAAGTTCTTTGGGGATTCATACATGCAGAAGATACAGCCAGAGATATAAGAATTAGAACATGTCCTTTTACAAATACTCAATATAAAATAAATTGGCCCCACATGGATAATTGTTTTAATCAGTACATGGATAATTTTAATCCTGTACAAGGTTTAAGTGATAAAGAAAAAAACTGGGCAAAGAAAGATGACTGTCATCCAGACGTTGTAGGAATACAAAAGTATGCAGACTTCTTTGCAAACGTCATATCAAAAATTTGATAAATAATGCTGTAGACAACTACATAATCGATTATGAGTGGAGTAACCAATGGCAGATATTAATAACTTCGGGTTGAAAGGACTAGGCAGTCTTGTCCAGTTCGGAAAACGCGGATTAAAACTTCTCACAAACACTACAGATAACGAATTTACGTTTACTGACAATGATGGTTCAACTCTAGTAGAAGTAAAAGGTGCTGATGCAACACAGGCTACAGCATTCTTTACAAAAGGACAATTTGATAGTGCTACTCAAACAGTTGCTCAATATGTAAGTACGGAAGTGCAATACAACACAGGGACTACAACATTGTTTGAAGCACCAGCAAATTCAATGATATTCAGTGTACACGTTGACGTTGGCAGTCCGTGGGTAAGTGCAAACTCTACCACAGCAGTCCAAATAGGTGATAGTGGTGATGCAGATAGGCATTTTAGTGCCGGAGATGCTGACATGACTCAGACATTTCAATTTCAAAGCAATCATCAACACATTTATACATCTGCCACAGATGTTGTTGCAACAATTACGCAAGGCGGTGCATCATCCGGAACTGCTACAGTAACAGCGATTGTTATTACGCAGGCTGGGGTTACAAGTAATATTGCTAGAGATTACGGTTCAGTAGCATAAGAAACCTAATATAAAATTTAAGCACACCTTCGGGTGTGCTTTTTTTTGGCAAAAATAAAGAAACTGATAAATACACACATAATGTTTAAAAATTTATTTAAGGATACGAAATTGAATAGAGAAGCAGTATTTGAACAACTTAAAATAGACGAAGGAGTTGTTAATGAAATCTATAAAGACCATCTCGGCTACCCAACGTTCGGTGTCGGTCATCTCGTCCTCGAGTCAGACCCAGAATACGGACAAGAAGTTGGCACACCAGTTTCAGAAGAAAGAACAAAAGAATGTTTTGAAAAAGACCTCGACATTGCCATTGGAGAATGTGAGTTACTATACGAAGAAGGGGTGTTTGGAGAATTACCAGATGAAGTCCAACAAATATTGGTCAACATGATGTTTAATATGGGTAGAACCAGATTAAGCAAATTTAAAAAAATGCATGCCGCTATATTAGAAGGTGACTGGAAAGAAGCCGCAGTAGAAGGCAGAGATTCAAGATGGCATAAACAAGTTACTAACAGAGCAGAAAGGCTTATGGTTAGATTAGAGAATGTATAATGAAACTAACAGACTTTTTAAATGAGGCAAACCAAGTAAAGGCTAAAGAAAAAAAGCCTAAGAAAATTAAGCCTAACAAGGGACATGAAAGTCCACATCCTTATCAAGGGAGACTTGTTGGCGAAAGTAAACCTCAAAAACCTAAACCTTATGACCCTAACAAAAATCAACCTAACCCTGTTGCAAAACATTCTAGGAATAAAAGTGGTGCTGGTGCTCATAAGTCTGAAAAAGATTACGACAGGAAAGATAAAAGAAAAGATATACTTTCCAGAATGGACGAAGGTGAAGAAAGAAGTATTATTCAACAAGCATGTATTCAAAAATTAATAGACAACTTTGCTGGCAGAGAATCTAGTTATGAAAACAAAGAAGAATTAGAATATGCAATTTATCAACAACTAGAACAATTAGATGTAGCAGATTGTGTAGACCCAGAAATGGAAGTAGGTGGACAACCTATTGGAAACTTTGCTAGTGGTAGTGTTTTAGATACTATAAGTTCAAGTGATGTAATATACGATGTAATGAATGCTTTGGATTTATCAGAATTAGAAGGTGTATATGAAGGTGTACTTGTTGCTGACAGAGGAGATATCATAAACAGTATTTTAGACCAAATAAGGTCAGAAGCATATGATGATATAGGACTTATTAAACACTTAGCAAAATTAATCGGCAAAACAGTAAGTGTTAGAAGACATAAACATAAAAAAGAAGGTGGAGTATTACAACTAGAGCATGTAGAGAAATTAATGCTTTTACCACCACAACATTATCGTACATTACAAGAATCAGTAGGCAAATTAATTACAGAAGCAGAATTCGATAGACTAGCAGAAAAGAAAGATGCTTGTTATCACAAAGTTAAATCAAGATATAAAGTTTGGCCCAGTGCATACGCCAGTGGAGCATTAGTGCAATGCAGAAAGAAAGGTGCTAAGAATTGGGGCAACAAATCTAAAAAGAAGAAGTAAATGAGATTATACGAAATATATCAAAATGAGAATGTGGTTAAACTTAACACAGAACCTAAGTTAGATAAACTTCCACATGAAGAAGTTGAATCAGTTATACATAGGTGGGTAAATCAAGATGACCATATTGAGTTAAGCAATGGTATGCATGTATTAAGTGGAGAGAATCACGGTTACCCAGACAACATGGCACTTATAATTGACCAAGATTATAAAATTGTAGACAAAGATGATGACATTGTAGACTTAATGCAACAATTCACAGCACAAGAAATAGATCCAAGCATAGTAGAAACAATAGTTGAAAAGTGTTGGAAAGGATATCAAAAGAAAGGAATGAAGACTATGTTTGGCAAACGTGTTCCTAATTGTGTAAAAAAAGAAGCAGTAGAAGAAGATAAACCTACATCAGGTGATAGGAACATTGCTTTGAATTTACCACGTGGTGAAATGAAAGTACTCAAAGCAGAAGAAAAAGATTACGACAGAGGACTATTAGTAAAATTATTAGACGATGGCGGATATGAGATGGCATATTGGTATGAAAAACATGTACCATTTGAAGTTGAAGTATTAGTGGATGGTAAGTCTATAAAGAAAGATGCTAGAATAGTTGAAATGAAATTTCATCCTGAGTTAATACCAGGACAAGAAGACAAAGTCAATAAGTTTAGACTATATGATATAGAAGCAGACTTAGATGATTTAAAAAAGGACATTGACGATGCTGATAAGTGAAATTATACTTAATGAAAATTTAAGAGCATGGTTTGGCAAAGGCAAAAAAGGCGGTGCTGGCGGCGGAGGCTGGGACCGTTATAATACCAAAGGTGAAAGAATTGGTAAATGTGGAGACAGTAAAAAAGGTGAAGGTAAACCTAAATGTCTAAGCAAAAGCAGAGCCGCAAGTTTACGAGCCAAAGGTGGTAAGAAAGCCATTGGTGCCGCAGTAAGTAAGAAACGTAGGAATGATCCTAACAAAAACAGAAGAGGCAAGGCTAAAAACGTAAGCAATACAACTAAAAAATCTAAGAAGTAAAATGCATTGGTTATTCATTCTAACATTAAAAAGTATATTATCAAGTATAATAGGAAGTAGTTTCTATCAATGGTTCAAAAACACCAAGGTTGGTGTATGGTTTCAAAAACATTTAGACAATCTTATGGCATGGGTTGCCAAGAGATATGACATAGAAATTTTATCTAGAGAAGAAAAGTGGTTACAACAATATCCACTACTTGGAGATAGAATAGTTAAACTAGAAAAAGAAATTGCCAAACTTAAGAAAGAATCAAAATCTTTTAAATAAATACATGCATCAAATAACTCTGTAGTATGAGTTAAACTCGAGGGGCGATGGCAAGAAGCAGTTTTAAAGTAACGCATGTAGCAACAAGGAAATCATCTTCCATTGGTAACGGCGGTCGTGGTAGAAGAACTAAAATAAGTACATCTACAATGAACAAGCATAAAAGAAGGTCACACAAAAAATATAGAGGACAAGGGAGATAGATATGCCAGTAAAATTTTCAAAATCTTTCAAGCAAATGGACAAAGTAACTAGAAAAGTTTCTACAGTTCATGACTATATCAAAAACAAAACTAATAAAGACTTATTCGAGTATATCAATAACGATAGTGGTAAACCTAAGATTAAACAAAAATGTCGCAACGAATTAGTTCGACGTGGAATCACTATTGTGAGAGTTCCAAAGACCGAAGAAGATTCCTAGTTAAAATAACATAATTGTGATAAATAGTTGTTAAATAGGATACAACTATGCAATTTAATGATTTAATAACAGAGTCTTTTAAGCACTATAAAGTCAAACACAAAAGCAGTGGTAAAGAATATAAAGTCACTGCTATGCATGATAAAAGTGCCAAAGAAAAAGCAAGAGCACAACATGGTGGAACAGCATCACGTTACACTGGTACGTCAACAGATGATTTTGAGATTGTAGAAGGTACTAATCCAGTCAACGAATCATTACAAGCATTAGCAAGACATGTCAAAGAAGGAAGAGCATTATGCGATAGTCCTTTTAGGCATGGCAGTCAATCCTACCTAGAAACATTTCAATACGCAAAAAAATTACGTGAAGCAGGTGCTCTACCAGAACTAGATTGGGAAAGCGAAGAAATGCTTGCCACAGACATAGGCGAACAAGTAACACTTAAAGGTGGTGAAAAA
>Ga0315330_10002013_pt1 | contig 13879 bp, 11 predicted proteins | sample M140m34915metaG_FD_203453 | JGI IMG/M metagenome (GOLD analysis project Ga0315330, IMG submission 203453) | Ammonia-oxidizing marine archaeal communities from Monterey Bay, California, United States - M1 40m 34915 | ecosystem: Environmental > Aquatic > Marine > Intertidal zone | place: USA...
CTTCTAGCCCAAAGATAAAGACTGTTATTGATACGCATATACCAGAAAAAAATGCAATAATCCCAATGAGGAAGCCAATTTTGACGCCAGGTCAACCACTTCCTCCTCAACCATCAGCAAATGAAATTAGCCCTGAGGCCTTAGCAACGGTTAAAGAAGTTGAAAAGGGTGCTAAAAAGCTGTCCTTATTGGAATTAACAGAAAAAACTTGCAAGTGGCCGATTGGAGATCCAGCTACAGATGAGTTCTGGTTTTGTGGTTTGACCACTCAGACTGGTAAACCATATTGTGAAGCTCATGTTGGAGTAGCTTTTCAACCAATATCTAATCGTAGAGAACGAAGAGCATCGAAATAGGAGAACCTTTCTTTAATTAAAATGGTTTAAAAGTGAGATTTTTACTTTTAATAAATTAAAGATAACGATTATGGTGAGCTTAAATGATAAAATATAGCTTCAAATGTTCCAATGGTCATGAATTTGATAGTTGGATACAATCGGCTGACGCGTTAGATAAATTGAAGACTTCTGGCATGATTTCTTGCGCAATTTGTGGAGACAAGAAGGTTGAACGAGCTTTAATGTCTCCTCAGGTGCGTCCAGCAAAGAATAAAGCCAAAAGAAAAGATAATCGTCCATTATCGGGCCCCTTAACAACGGCTGAGCAGGCCTTTATGGAGCTTAGAGCAAAAATTGAGGCAAATACGGAGGATGTTGGTTCTAATTTTGCTAAAGAAGCAAGGGCCATTCATGAAGGTGAAGCCGAAGAACGTGGAATTCGTGGAAAGGCTACTGTTAAAGAAGTAAAAACTTTAGTTGAAGATGGCGTAAGTATTACGCCTCTTCCATGGGCGGATCGAAAGACAAATTAATTCTTTTTTTGAATAGAGGTTTTGATTGACTATTGCAATAACTGGAACAACCAGAGGCATAGGTGCTGCTCTAGCAAAGAACATGCGCGGAGCAGGCGAAAATGTTCTTTCATTAGGGCGTGGAGAAAATTGTATCCATGTCGATTTGGAAAATGCAAGCTCAATTGAAGCTTTAGAAACAAAATTAAATAATATCCCAATAGATTTACTGGTTTGTAATGCTGGAATTTTTATAGATAGAGATCAGGATTTAAATTATGGCTATAAATCAGATCTTTGGATTAAGACCTTCTCAATAAATGTTATTAGTGTTTTTTTATTGATTCAAAAAACGCTTCCAAATATTATTGCTGCGGAAGGTAAAATTGCGATCATAGCTAGTCAGATGGGTAGTCAGCGAAAAGCAAGTGGCGGTGATTATATTTATCGCGCGTCTAAAGCTGCTGTTATTAATTTGGGAAGAAATCTAGCAAAAGATTTAAGTTCACGAAGAATACCAGTTGGAATTTATCATCCAGGATGGGTAAAAACTGACATGGGTGGAGCTAAAGCCGATATATCTGTGGAGGAAGCTGCAAGTGGTTTGATGGATCGCTTTAGTGAGTTAAATATGAAAAAAACGGGATGTTTTGAAACGTGGGATGGAAAAAAACATCCGCTTTAGTAGTGCTTGCTCTTCTCTATTAGTGGCTTTAGAAGCTTGTTCGATCACTTTTTTTGGAATTTATTATGCCTAAACTAGTTATGAAATTTGGAGGAACTTCTGTTTCTGATGTCGACCGGATAAAAAATGCGGCCTCAAGAGTACTTGCAGAGGTAGAAAAAGGGTTTGATGTTATTGTAATTGTTTCAGCAATGGCTGGAGAAACAAATAGATTAGTTTCATTAGTGAATAGTGTTTCTTCCTTGTATGATGCAAGAGAGTACGATGCCATTGTTTCAAGTGGTGAAAACGCATCAGCCGGTTTGATGGCTTTGACATTGCAGAATATGGGAGTTTCTGCTCGAAGTTGGCAAGGATGGCAAGTTCCTTTAATCACAAATTCTGCTCACGGTTCTGCAAGAATAATGGAAGTTTCTACCCAAAAATTAAATGAGAAATTTCTTGAAGGAATGCGTGTCGCGGTCATTGCTGGTTTTCAGGGTTTAACCAAAGATGGTAGGTTATCTACTCTGGGACGTGGGGGGTCTGATACAACGGCGGTTGCTTTTGCCGCTGCTTTTGAGGCGAAGCAATGTGAGATTTACACTGACGTAGATGGTATTTTTACTGCTGATCCAAGAATAACTAATAAAGCAAAAAAATTAAGCAAAATCAGTTATGAAGAGATGTTAGAACTTGCTTCATTAGGAGCTAAAGTGTTGCAAACTCGATCTGTAGAATTAGCAATGAGATATAATGTGCCTTTAAAGGTATTAAATAGTTTTTCAGACAATGATGGTACATTGGTCTGTCAGGAGGAGAGTATTATGGAGAATAAAGTTGTTTCTGGTGTGGCGCATTCGAGAGATGAAGCAAAAATGACATTAATTTCTGTTGCAGATAGACCTGGGATAGCAGCCTCAATTTTTGGAACGCTTGCCGATAAAGGCGTTAATGTTGATATGATTGTTCAAAATATTTCCGATGATGGCAGAACAGACATGACATTTTCATGTCCTGTAGATCAAGTAGAGTTAGCTACGGTTACTTTAAATGAGGCAAAAATTAACAAAACCTTTAATTATCGAGAGTTGGTTTCAGATGAGGATGTGAGTAAAATTTCGGTGGTAGGTATTGGTATGAGAAGCCATGCGGGTGTTGCTGCTAAAATGTTCCAAGCTCTCTCAAACGAGAATATAAATATTAAGGTTATTACTACGTCTGAAATTAAAATCTCTGTACTTATTGATAGAAAATATATGGAGTTAGCAGTGCAATCATTGCATGATGCTTTTGAGCTTGGCATCGAGGCCTGAAAAGGATGAGATATGGCATTAGAAACTGGACTACAATCAAGAACGCTCTTAAAGAGATTAAAATATGCGCTTAGTGAGGAAGGAGAAGGCCAAAAGCGGCTTGATAGTGTAACGCATCTAATTGCGGATAGCATGGGTACCGCAGTTTGCTCTGTCTACCTTTTGGTGGACAGTTCAACTCTCGAACTTTGTGCAACTGAGGGTTTAGATCCGGGATCCGTCCATAAGACACGTTTACGAATTGGTGAGGGCTTGGTGGGATTGGTTGCAAGAGATGCAAAGCCAATAAATACGGATAATGCACCTTCTCAACCAGGTTTTAGATTTATGCCAGAAACCAGAGAAGAAAGATATTCAAGTTTTTTGGGGGTGCCGATTCAACGACTGGGTGAAACACTTGGTGTTTTGGTGGTTCAATCCCGTTCAGCGCGTCTTTTTACTGATGATGAAATCTATGCGGTTGAAGTTGTGGCTATGGTATTAGCTGAAATGACCGAATTGGGAGCGTTTGTCGGAGGTGATGAAAATCTCAAGGCACCACATCAATATTCAGTTTTAATAAGAGGTGGGATTGCTCAGGATGGTGCTGCGGTAGGTTCTGTGCTGCTTCATGAACCTCGAGTTGTAGTAACAAATCCTTTTGCTGATGATATAAATAAAGAAAATAAACGTCTTAAAGAAGCGATTCAGCAATTGAAAGGAGACGTTGATGGGATGTTAAATACAGCTCTTAAAGGCGCCTCGGATGAGCATAAGAAAATATTAGAAGCTTATAGAATGTTTGCGAATTCTAAAAGCTGGTTAAAAAGAATGGAAGATGACATTGAAAGTGGGCTATCTGCCGAAGCTGCAGTAGAAAAAGAACAATCGACTTTTAGGACTCGGATGGCCAGGGTAGAAGACGTCTATCTAAGAGATCGGTTGCATGATCTGGATGATTTATCAAATCGATTGCTTCGCGTTTTAACAGGTCAAGGTCGGGCAAAGATTACTGATTTACCAGAAAATCCAATTTTAGTTGCAAGAAATATTGGGCCTGGTGAGTTGTTAGAGTACGGTCGAAATCTAAAAGGAATTGTCTTAGAAGAGGGATCAGTTGGAAGCCATGCAACTGTGATAGCGCGAGCTATGGCTATTCCTTTGATTATAAATGCTAGTGGAATAACTACTGAGGCTTTAAACGGTGATCGTATTTTGGTCGATGGAGATCAAGGAATAGTCCACTTAAGGCCAGAGGAAAATGTTGACCGTGCTTTTGGTGAAAAAATCGCTATGCAATCTAAAAAATTAGAACGCTATGCTGAATTGAAAAATGTTCCAGCAATTACGAGGGATGGGGTCCGAATTCACCTGTTGATGAACGCTGGATTAATGACAGATCTACCGAGTTTAAAAAATTCTGGCGCTGAAGGTGTTGGTTTATTTCGAACTGAATTGCAGTTTTTAGCCCGAAACTCAATTCCAAAGCGAGGCGAATTGGCTAATATATATAATCGTGTTTTAAGTTCTGCTGGAGACAAAAAGGTGGTTTTTAGAACGCTGGATATTGGTTCAGATAAAGTCCTACCTTACATGCGGCCTACTGATGAGCCAAATCCTGCTATGGGGTGGCGAGCAATAAGGCTTGGGTTAGATAAGCCCGGAGTTATGAAAATGCAACTCCAAGCATTTATTAGGGCTGCCATCGATAGAGATGTATCGATTATGTTTCCAATGATTGCTCAATTCGGAGAGTTTAAAATGGCAAGGGATAACTTGATGCATGTCTTGGCAAAAGAAGCGGAATTGGGTCATAAACTTCCAAGTAAGGTGGAAATAGGAGCTATGTTGGAAACTCCTTCACTAGCATTTGCGCCAAAACAATTTTTTGAATTAACAGATTTTGTTTCTATTGGGGGAAATGATTTAAAGCAATTTTTTTATGCGGCGGACAGGGAAAACGAAAGAGTTAGAAAAAGATATGACACTTTAAATGTAAGTTTTTTAAACCTAATCAAACAGATTGTTGAACGTTGTGATGAAACAAAAACACCATTGAGCTTTTGTGGAGAAGACGCAGGTAGACCTATGGAGGCAGTATGTTTGTTGGCAATGGGGATTAGGACATTGTCGATGAGACCAGCTTCAATTGGTGCTGTTAAGTCATTGATTTTAAAAACAGATTTAAAGGAATTGAGGGAAATTATTAATATAGCATTAATATCGGGAGAGCAATCAATAAGACCTTTTGTATCGGATTGGCTCGCTAAGGAAACTTAAATTTACCTATTAACTAATAAATTTCTAGTATTTATTTACCGTTCCCTTAAGCCCATCGGTGTTAAAATGGTTAAGGGATTTAATTAGAATACGTTTATTATTAGTAGGTTGAGGGAAGTTTAAATTTCTAGCAATTTTAAAGTTGAATTGTTTATAATAAGACAAATCGCCAACTAAGATGACGGCTTCCCACCCTAATAACTCGGCCTTTTTTATCGAATGATTAATGATGTATCTTGCATGTCCTTCCCCTTGTCTTGTTGGGTGGACTGCTATGGGACCTAATAATAAAGCTGGATGATTTCCTATTTTGATTGGCCAATATCTAATCGCAGCAAATAAATTTTTTGTTTCGTCTCTTGCGACGAAACATAAATCAAAAATTGGCTTCACATTTTCGCGTAATCTGTAAGAACTGAGACTTAATCGGGTATATGTAAAGCAGATGTCATATAGGTTTTCTATCTCCCAATAATCAGTTGACTGCTCTTTTTGTAAAATCATCAAACTTTGCTCAAGTATTACGTTTTTTATGCTGGTATCTCAGTTTTTCAAAGGTTACGATTGGGGATTAGATTAATAAAGAGGTTTTTATGTTTTACAACCCAGATAATCGTCCGTCTTCTCTTCCGCATGACCCCTTTAAAGCGATTGTTTCGCCACGGCCAATTGGCTGGATTTCAACAATTGATAAAGAGGGAAGAGCCAATTTAGCACCATATTCTTTTTTTAACGCAATTGGCGATAAGCCCCCTATGGTTATTTTTAGTAAAACTGGTCCAAAACTTGGACTAAATGAAGAAAAGGATTCAATCCGTAATATTAGAGAGACAGGCGAGTTTGTGGTTAATTTTGTTAGTTTTGAACTGACTTCAGAAATGAATATCTCATCTCAGCACTTCAAACATGGAGAGGATGAGTTTAGTCTAGCAGGACTAGAGAAAGGTAGATCGCAGATTGTTGGGGTGCCATATGTTAAAAAAGCACCTGCTGCTTTTGAATGCGTTTTACACAAAGAACTTAAGTTGCCCGGGGATGATCAAACTGCAATAATTGGAGAGGTTAAGGGAATTCATATAAATGAAGAATACATTCGAGATGGTATATTTGATGTTACTTTATACAAACCGTTAGCTAGATTGGGGTATCGAGATTATGCAGTTATTGAGAATTTGATTTCGCTTAAAAGACCTGATGATTGATATTTGATTTCTCATTTAATCAATATCATACATTAATCTCCTTTTTAATTAATAAACTATGGTTTTGAATTCGCCTGGAAGTGAAACCTCCAGAAGTTCTAAATCATTAGTACACGACATATATCGAGTTTTCATGTTTGGTGGAATTACAAATGCATCACCGGGAGCCAATTCGTTCGAACTTTTACCTTCACTTTCTAAAATCATGTTTCCACTCATAACAAAATTAAATAAGATATCTGACTCATGAGAAGTCCAACTGTCTTCACCTCCTTTATATCGGGCAATTTTTACGCCAGCAACATTTTGAGTGTTTTTTGATATTGTTGTATCTCTTGCTTCAAATTGACTTAATCTAAATTTTTCCCATTTAGCTTCTTCAACCTTATGATGAACAAATTTTTGACCACTAAATTTACGATTAATATTTATAATATTGTTTGGAAGTTGCATTTCATGATCAATCGTTGTGACATGTTCTGCAGGCACTCCTATCTCAATTACTTCAATGTTATCACTAGCAAATAATACTTTGTGCCTAATCTCAGGTGGCTGAATTACGCAGCAACCTTGATGTAATCTGAAAGGTTTTCCTTGATCTTCATATACAAGATCTACCCATCCCTTGTAGCAGAATATTAATTGAAACCCAACTGTATGATAATGCACCATATCTGGCACGGGTCCTCCGTCCGGAATTCTAATATGACTGGCTATAATTGATCCACCTAGCCTCGATGGAATTAGATCTCTGTAATGCATTCCGGCACGCCCGATAACCCATGGCGCTTGATCCGCAAGTCGCCTTACAACAAATTCATGGTTAGTTTCGGGCATAACTAAGGAGGGATTGATTTCGATCAGTTCAATTCTACAACCATTGGGCGCTATTAAATTGCTTTTATTATTATTTAATTTATTAGAAGTTTCTATATGAATTTTGATTGAACTCGCAGGAGCATTTGAGCCTTTTTCTAGTCTTAAGCGAAGCCCGTAACCAGAAATAACTGCTACTGATGGATCATCTGCTGGAAAAATTTCATTTAATTGCATTCCGATGGTTTTAGTGAAGAAATCGATGTCTTTATTTAATTCCTTTGATGGCAAAATGACTTCTGCACGTGTGTTGTGATTTGCATTATCCATTGATCCTCGCAATTAACTAGATAATTTTTTATATCTGACTAGTTTATTATTGCCATACAATACTATAATCAATTGTTATTTAGCATCAAGTTAGTGTTTCAATAAAATTTGGAGAAGTCAAATTGTCGGATCAATTGATTTTTGATTTACCTTGTTATCCTGCAATAGGAACCGAAGATTTTTTTGTCTCTAAAGCGAATTCTTTAGCTTTTGAAGTTGTACAAAATTGGGCTAATTGGAATGATCGAAGAGTTTTGATTACTGGTGGAAAGGGTTCTGGGAAAACCCATTTATCGCATGTTTGGGCTAATTTATCTGGGGCGAAGTTTATAGAGTTAAATAATCAAGAACAAGATTTGTCGAATATAAAAACATTAATAATAGAGAATATTGATCTAATTATTTCAATACCAACTTTTGAGGAGAAATTATTTCACCTATTAAATTTTGCAAAACAACTTGATATTTACGTATTGATGACGAGTTCAGTTGCTGCAAGTCGGCTTGGGGTTCAGTTGCTTGACTTGAGTAGTAGATTACAAGCCACAGAACACTTCCCTATTTACCCTCCTGATGATGCATTGCTTTCAGCTGTATTAGTTAAACAATTTTCTGATAGGCAGATAAATATCTCACCAAGTTTAATAGAATATATTCTAAAAAGAATTACCCGATCTTTGTCATCAGTATCAAATTTTGTTGTTTCATTAGATAACTTAATGATGAAAACGAAGAAAGGGCCGAGTCGAGCAATGATTTCTGAAGTTCTGGACAAATTTACAAAAGATAAGGCATAAAGGATTTTATGAATAAGCAAAACAACCTTAAAATTATTGACTCTGATTTCTTGCGATCAGATATCGTCAGATCCGCTGATAGGCGATTTAAAGGTCACAATACTAGCGAAAGATTTTTAAATCGTGAGATTTCTTGGTTAGCTTTTAATTCGCGTGTGTTAGAAGAAGCTAGCAACCCGAATGTGCCTCTTTTAGAACGATTGCGATTTCTATCAATTTCATCGACTAATTTGGATGAGTTTTATTCTGTTAGGGTAGCGGGGCTTCGTGAATTGAAGAACAATAGGATAAATAATCCTGCGGCCGATGGAATGACTCCAAGTCAGCAATTGGCTGAAATTGATAAAAAAGCTAGAATTTTGCTAAACCAGCAGCAAACGTGCTGGATTGATCTTATATCAGATTTAAAATCGGAAAAGATCGAGATTTTAAAACCAGCTGAATTGACAGAAGCAGAGAAAGAATTCCTTCATGATGAATTTATAAATAATATCTTTCCTGTTCTTTCACCTCTTGCTGTTGATCCAGGTCATCCATTTCCATTTATTCCTCATGCTGGTTTTGCGCTGGCCCTACAATTAAAAAAGGCCAAAAGTGAAGAAGAGCATTCGGTGCTATTACCGATCCCTAAACAGCTCCCAAGATTTGTTAGGCTATGTACGTCACTTGAAAGCTTTAGAATGTTGCCTCTTGAAGAAGTTTTGGTTGAATATATTAACGAATTGTTTCCAGAGTATTTATTGATTAATTATTGTACGTTTCGGTTGTTGCGAAATAGTGATTTAGAGATCGAAGAGGAAGCTGAGGATCTAGTCCGAGAATTTGAAACCGCCTTAAAACGTCGGAAACGTGGCGAAGTGATTAGTCTTTCAATATCTGCTGGCGCTAATATTAATTTGGCAAAAATGATAAGTAAGAACTGTAATGTCTTACGAAGTGAGATTTTTGAAATAGATGGATTTATGGCATTGTCAGATCTACAAGAATTGGTTCAAATAGGAATACCAAATTTACTTTGGCCAAATTTCTCTCCAAGAATTCCTGAGAGAGTTTTAGATTATGATGGGGATATTTTTAAAGCAATACAGCAAAAAGATATGTTGTTACATCACCCATATGAAACCTTCGATATGGTGGTAAGATTTTTGCAACAAGCAGCAGTTGATACGTCTGTTGTTGCTATAAAGCAGACTTTGTATAGAACATCCAAAAACTCACCTATCGTAGATGCACTATGTGAAGCTGCTGAAACTGGCAAGTCAGTAACAGCATTTATCGAATTGAAGGCACGATTTGATGAAGCAGCTAATATTCGTCAGGCGCGCAGATTGGAAAGAGCTGGTGCTCATGTTGTGTATGGTTTTATTACAATGAAAACCCATGCGAAATTATCTACTGTAGTAAGGCGGGAAAATGATAAGTTGATAACCTACACTCATTTTGGGACAGGAAATTATCATCCAATAACTGCGAAATATTATACAGATTTATCATTTTTTACTTGTGATTCATCTTACGGTCGAGATGCAACTAAAGTTTTTAATTTCGTTTCTGGTTATGCTAAACCAAGTAGTCTTGAAAAAATTTCAATTTCTCCCGTTAATCTCAAAAAGTTTTTACTTGATGCCATTGATAATGAGATAAAGTTAGCAAAGTTAGGTAAAAATGCAGAAATTTGGGGGAAGTTGAATGCGCTTATAGAACCTGATGTTATAGATGCATTATATAGAGCGAGTAACAGTGGTGTAAAAATAAAGTTAATAATTAGAGGAATTTGCGGTCTTCGACCAGGAATTGAAAATTTAAGTGAAAACATTCAGGTCAAATCGATTGTTGGTAGGTTTCTAGAGCACTCAAGAATTGTATGTTTTGGAAATGGTGGACAAATTGAGAAATTATCAGGAAGAGTTTTTATTAGCTCAGCAGACTGGATGGATCGAAATTTAAATCGACGTGTAGAGGGGTTATTGGAAATTCACAACAATACAATTAAATCGCAGATTGTAAGCCAAATTATGTCAGCAAACTTAGCTGATGAAAAACAAAGTTGGGTGCTACAGTCTGACGGTACTTATTTAAGGCATAATAAAACTGGTGATTTATTTGATTGCCATAAATTTTTTATGGAAAATCCATCTTTGTCTGGCCGTGGATCAGCAGGTGATGCTGATGTTTATAAGTTGCGATACAAAAGGTAATTGATTAGATACTCTTATCTGTATTAGAAGTTTTTGGAACTAATTTGTCAAATTTCTTAAGATTTAATTTTAAAGAAAAAGTTTCTTCAGGATCGATAGAACGCCTAGGCGTTATAGATATTGGATCTAATTCAGTACGCTTGGTAGTGTTTGATGGTGCAGCGAGATCTCCTGCGTACTTTTACAATGAAAAAGTAATATGCTCTCTTGGGAGTAATTTAAGTTCCGATAATGTATTAAATGTTGATAATAAAAACAAAGCCTTAGCGGCATTAAAGAGATTTGTATTACTTTCTAAAGCTATGCATGTGACTTTGATAGCAGTGGCGACCGCTGCTGTTCGAAACTCTAAAGATGGTGTGGCTTTTTGCGAAGAAATTTTGCAGGAAACAGGCTTAAATGTAACTATTCTTACTGGAGAAGAAGAAGCAAATTTGTCTGCACAAGGTGTTTTATTGGGTTGGCCAGGTGCCGATGGTTTGGTTTGTGATTTAGGTGGGGCATCTTTAGAATTAGCAGAAATTTCAAAAGGTACTGTTGGTAAGACAATAAGCTGCCCAATAGGACCACTTTATTTAAATCAATTCTACCTCGATCAGAAACTTCAAAGAGATTTTGTAAATTCAGAACTTAGAAAAAGTAAAAAGCTATTCTCAAGAAAATACACCAATATTTATTTAGTAGGTGGATCTTGGCGTTCAATAGCGCGAACGCAAATGGAAATGACAGATTATCCTCTAAAAGTTTTACATGAATATCAAATGAGAATAGCTGAAATTAAAGGTACCCTTACTTGGATTATGAGAGCTTCTTTAAAAGATCTTGAGGCAAAATCCCCAAGCTCCTCTTCAAGATTACGTTTGTTACCTAGCTCTGCGATTATTTTAAATGAATTAATTGATTGTTTTCAGCCAAAAAAATTAGCTGTTTCCAGTTATGGTATTAGAGAAGGTTTGTTGCACAGCGCGATGAATAAAAAGTTAAGAGAGAAGGACCCATTGTTAGAGGCTTGTCGTCATATGGAAGCATCAGCAGCTCGGATACCTGGTTTTGGCCTTACTTTATTTAATTTCATTATGCCATTGTTTGAAACGAGCGAGAAAAACTTTGTTAGATTGATTAAGGCGGCTTGCTTTTTACATGATGTTAGCTGGCGTGCACACCCAGACTACCGAGCCGAAGTTTGTTTTGACAATGCTACCAGAGCGAATTTGGGTGGTATCGATCATCAGGGTAGAGCCTTTCTGGCGATAGCTTTATTGTATAGGTATAAAAGCCCCAAAAAAAATGAAATATTTTCTAAAATTTTTTCAATTTTGGATAAGAAAGATAGGCGTAAAGCTGAAATCTTAGGAAAAGCTATGAGATTTGGTGCAATGCTTTCTGGTTCGACAGCAGATTCTATGGGGAAGTTAGAACTTGATAATAGTAAAAAGTTATTAAAATTAAAAATTTCAGAAAAAAATAAAGATTTGTTTGGGAAGGTAGTGCAGCAAAGATTTGCAAGCGTAGCTCTAAGAATGAGTTATGAACCTATTATTATATGGACTTAAGATTTATTAATTATTTTGAGAATATAGAATAAGATCCTATGTTTCATTTGTAGTCATAATACATAATAATTCAAAGATTATTGATGCAGCCAAAAATGCTGTATTGCCTGAGTGATCGTAAGGAGGGGACACTTCAACGAGATCGGCACCTACTATGTTTACGTTCTTTAACTCTCTTATAACCTGAATTGCTTCATATGAATTTGGACCACCTACCTCTGGAGTTCCTGTTCCAGGAGCAAATGTTGGGTCAACAAAATCAATGTCATAGGAAATATAAGTACTTGACGAACCTACAATTTCACATGCTTCTCTCATTATCTGTTCTATTCCTCGGGCGTGCAATTCCTCAATTGGATATATTTTGATACCTACTGAATCTGCGAAATCACGATCTTCGCTATCATAAGTGGAGCCGCGAATGCCAATTTGCACAATTTTCGTTGGATCTAGTAAATCCTCTTCAATTGCACGTCTAAATGGTGTGCCATGAGTATATTTAGTTCCACCAAAATAGGCATCAAATAAATCAGTATGACTATCAAAATGAATCATTGAAAGAGGTTTTTGCTTACCTAAAGCTCTTAGAATAGGAAATGAACTCAAATGATCGCCACCGACAGTCATTGGTTTAATTAATGCTGAATGAATATCATTGTAGAACTGTGTTATTCTAGACATAGTTTGCATAAGGTCTGCTGGATTAGGTGCAATGTCTCCAAGGTCTGCACAGTTCGCTGACTCAAATGGCCTGACTCCTGTCGCTCCATTTTGGGCTCTGATCATTGATGAAGCATCTCTTATCTGACGCGGTCCATGGCGCGCACCAGACCTATTAGTAGTGCCACTGTCCCAAGGTACGCCAATAAGACCTATATCTACATCCTTTATTTTTGGATCGTTCAATTGAATGTGAGGTAGTCGCATAAAAGTTGGGATTCCTGCAAATCGCGGTAAATCTAGCCCAGATACCGGTTGAAAATAAGAATTGGACAAGTAAACACCTCTTAAAAAAGTTCAGCATAATTATTTTGACCTCATTCTTAATTTCGTTCAAGCTTTTAATAAGATTAAGAATAAAACCAAGAACATAGTTTTCGTTTACTTAATAATTTTGTAAGCTTTTAAAATGAAAAAAATTATTACCATTGACCAAGGTACAACCTCCACTCGTGCTATACTTTTTGACGAAACACTTCAAATTTTAAGAATAAATTCGGAAAAAATAGAATCCCAATTCCCTAAGTCGGGTTGGGTTGAACAGAACCCCTCTGATATTATTGCAAGTGTTATTAAAACTGTAAAATCAGTAATTGATAATGATGTTGTCGCTCTTGGTATAACAAATCAAAGAGAGACAGTTGTTATGTGGGACCGTGAAAGCGGAATTCCGATATATAATGCAATCGTCTGGCAAGATAGGCGCACTGACAAGGTCTGCAAGGACCTTAAATTGGGTGGATACCAAGGTTTGGTTGAGGAAAGAACAGGTTTGTTCTTGGATCCTTACTTTTCAGCGACAAAAATAGGCTGGCTCTTAGATAACGTGGAAAATGCGCGACAAAAAGCAGAACAAGGAAAGTTGGCTTTTGGAACGATCGACTCTTTTGTTCTTTGGCATCTAACGGAGGGAAAAGTACATGCTACTGACATAACAAATGCTTCGAGAACAATGTTGTTCAATATTTATGATAAAAAATGGGATGATGATTTGTTGGATTTATTTGACATTCCACAATCGATACTACCCGTTGTAAATGAGAATATTGCAGATTTTTCTGAAACCTTCTTATTTGGAAAAAAGATTCCAATAAAAGCTATGATTGGTGATCAACAGGCAGCGGCAGTGGGACAGGGCTGTTTTAAGCCAGGAATGGTGAAAGCAACCTTTGGT
>Ga0315330_10002019_pt1 | contig 13862 bp, 10 predicted proteins | sample M140m34915metaG_FD_203453 | JGI IMG/M metagenome (GOLD analysis project Ga0315330, IMG submission 203453) | Ammonia-oxidizing marine archaeal communities from Monterey Bay, California, United States - M1 40m 34915 | ecosystem: Environmental > Aquatic > Marine > Intertidal zone | place: USA...
GGAATTGGTAGACGCGACGGATTCAAAATCCGTTGAACTTCGGTTCATGTCCGTTCGAGTCGGACTAGGGGTACCATTAAATATCAACAAGATAAAATAGATTTTTTTATTGTTTACATTTTCCTTTATCTGTTATTACTATTTTCATGTTTTCTTTTTAGTTGAGAAATACTCTTTAATTTATTAAAATAAACTTAACATTTAAAATAAAGGATACTGAGTATTCATTTAGTAAAGTGTGTAAGTTATTTGGAGCTTTGAAAAAATTTTTTAACGTAAAAAAAAAACTTATAGAAAGGTATTTTAATGATTATTTCTGGCTTGGGAAAAAATCTTTTTACTTTCCAAATTGTCTAGGCTATTTTTTTTACTGAGTCTTTTTTTTATGGGACCAAATTATACATGTAAATCTGCTCCAAAAGTAAATGAACTTAATGGACTTAAGAGAGCTTATGTTAAATCATTTTCAAAAAATAAATTACTTTAGGGGCTTATGTTTAGGTTCTTTTAAAGAAAAAGTCAGCAGTAAATCTGTTCTTAGATGAGTGATGAATATTTTCATCATATTTTATAAAACCATATCTTTTCATGAAGTTGACTACAGCTTTTGGGTTTTCATCATTTACCTCAATTGCACAATCACGCAGCATGCTTTTTTTGAAAAACTCTTTTCCTCCATTTAAAACTCTTAACTCAAGACCATCAACATCAATTTTTAAATGACTTGGAGCATCGATTTTCATTTCTAAAAGCATCTCATCGAGAGTTATTTTTTTTATCCATTGCAAGGATTTCTTACTTAAATTTTTTCTACCTCCATCACAATAATCATCTATTCCTTTCTCTATCGAATTGAATGTTTCTCCTGCTACAGGTTTGGTATGATTAATAAGTTTTTCATATCCCTTTTCTATATCACAAGCAGCATGGACGATTTCTACATTTATGTTTTTTAGAAGTCTTGATTCTATTAAAAACTTTGTTTTTAGAATACTCTCTATACTTGGAGTAAATGGTTCAACAAAAACTACTTTTGAGCCGTGTAAAAAGTTTACCATAAAGCCTTCTAATCCGTTTGCAGAACCAATATCCCATAATGTTTTACAACTGTGTAAATTTAACAGCCACTTATATAACTTGTCTTCGCCATCTCTTCCGAAAACCATCCATCTCTTCATTTCCCTACTTGATCTAGTTACAATTGGAATTTTATTTTTATTTTTTGATCCTGGAAAAGATTTTGATGCGCATATATTGCCTACTTCAGAATTGTAAAAAAATCTTCCTCCTGATTTAAAAAAGAAAATAAATAATTCAATATTATGCCATGGTTGTCTGAGTTTTTTCTTTAAAAGTTTTGGCAAAATAAGAGATAATTTGTTTGGGATTGTCATTTTTAAAATTTATTGAAATTTCAAATTAATATCTTAGCAAGGCTTTTCTTTTTAAAGCACTTAAGAGCAATTTTATTTTTAACCCTAGAAAGTCAATACCATAAAAAATATTAATAATTTTGACCAAGAGTTTGTATTTCCTCGTTTTATTAAATCCTCTAGTGTGATAATTTTCATGAGGAATCATATAACCTTTTCCTAAGCCTAATACTTTTAACTGATCTTTAGTCAAATGGCCTAAATCATTCAAAAACACTGGAATTTTCATTTTTGTTCTTGCTCCAAACTTATTGGATTTGTAATAGTCAAAAATTAAAACCGTTCTATTTTTTTTACTTGGTTGTTCAGGGCCATGAAAACCTCTGTCATCAAAAAGAATTAAATCACCTTTTTTTCCTAATACTTTGACCATTTTTTTAAGGATTTCATTTCTTTCATTACGAGGATACTTGGACAATGCCGTTCCTCTGTCTACATTAAAATTATGTGATTTAGCGCAGTAGCAAAATGCTCCTTGATCCGTATCATGCAGATAAATCATTCCTCCAACTCCAAGTGGTGACTTCATATCTTCTTTATTTAATTTAATGTTATCCTTTTTATGTATTCTCAAATTCCATCCATTACTAAAATCTTTATGAAAGGGGAAGTATTCTAGTTGTATTCCAGCGTCAAACTTTAAATTACACTCTGCTAAAGTAAAATCACCTTTCAGGTATTTTTTGACGAATTCTAAAATTTTTTTATTTACGAAACAGTCAACTATCCTCCCTCCAATTAGAAGTGGGTCAAATAATTTTTTGGGAATATCTTTTTTATAATAACCATACGATCCCATAATGGAGGGTTTAGTTAAAACTTCGTTACATTGATTACAAATATTTTCCACGAATTTTTTGTCAAAAATATTTCTTATAGTGACAAAGCCATTTTCCTTCAAAAATTTCATTGCTTTAATCCACGAAAATGTTTTTTTTTTAATATCAAATACATAATTCATAACACTAAAATATTTTAAAAACTATTAATTAAGCCCTCAGCTAAGCTTGATAGTATCTCATTATCAAATTTTTCTCCATACAAATTTCTAAAATATTTCATGTGAAATTTTGTAGTCTATATTTTTTTTTCAATGGTTGTTTCTTGTGAGTTGATTTTGGTAGGTCAATTTTGCAAAATTTGCTATTGATAGTTTTGTAAATATTTTGCAAAATAAGCTTTGAAATATTCTTACAGATTTTGAAAAAAAAACATTGATACAAGACGTTGATACTAACAATAAAAGTCAATGTAATAAGTGGTTTTAGACCCAACGCAACTGATTCACAATCTGTTGAACTTCGGTTCATGTCCGTTCGAGTCGGACTAGGGGTTCCATCAAAACCTTTTGTGAGCATGGATTTAATACTAATTATATTATTCTAAGAACAAATATTTTCTAGTGTTATATACATCGATACACATTGACACTATACTTTTCGTATGAGTAGAACCGATACCCATAAACTTTTTCGTGGATTATCTATTTTCAAATGCCCTACATCTAAGTTTTATCATTGTAGAATCTTCGTAGGAGATAACGAACATATTGTCTGTCCCACTGGAGAAATTGCAAAAATAAAAGCGAAGAAAGTTGCGAACGAACCTCACCTACCGTGATATTTCAAAAGTTTTGGAAGCTTCTGAGAAAAATATTTATTTTTATTCAACTTTAAAGAGATCAACCGAGAATAAGTTAACACCTAAAAAAATTGATAGAAATTTTACAAAACAATAATTCATTAAAAAAATTAAAAACCAACTCATGAAAATAGTATAGTTAGATGTATAAAAGATTTTTTGATTTAAGAATTTGCACCTTATTTTTTTACGATGGAATAATTGATAAGGAGTCAACAATTAAACCGGTTAATAAATCATTCTTCAAAAGGAATAGAGATAGATTTTTAAATAATAAAAAATCTTTAGAAAGAATTGATAAATACAATAAATGTTATTTGACGGACCAGAAAAAAAAAATTATTGGATACCATTGGTTAAAAATATCTCAATATATACCGCTTTTTTTTGGACTGAATTATAAAGTTAAACAAAAAGGAGCTATAATATGGGACTGCAAAACTAAGGATGAATTCAGAAAAAATTCAGTTTATAAGAATGGTGTTATCTCAATCTTATCAATGAAGGAGTTAAAAAAACTTAGAAAATATATCTTGATAGAAAATAAAAAAAAATATCTACTGAATAGTATTAAAGTTCTTGGCTTCCAAAAAGCAAATACTTTTTTATGCTTAAAGTTTTTTAATATTTCTTTTAAAGTAAATTTGTGAACGAATAAATCATAAAAAAACTTAGTAAAAAATAAAGATTAAAGTTTGATATTTATTCAATTATAATAAAGTATCGGAAATTAAAAGTTTCTGATCTTAAATTTACTTTCATACCCCACACTTTTCACATATATAAAAAAAGTAATTCCTAACCTATAACAACTCAATTAACTCTACTTAAAGATACAACCCTACTCCCTTGATTTTTAAGGTGATTGATTTAACATTCATGGGGATATTCTTACAGATTTTGAAAAAAAAGTGTTATAGTAAAATTTATCTGTATTTAAATTAATGACTTATACACCAACGTAACTGATTCAAAATCCATTGAACTTCGCTTCATGTCCGTTCGAGTCGGACTAGGGGTACCAGAAAAAGCTTTAAAAAAACATTTCTAATTTAAATAAAGCTGATAATCTTTTAATAAAAATTTAATCTAATATAATCATATATTTAATATTTTTAAAAATTTATGGAATCAAATAATAAAAATAAACATAAACTTTTTTACGTAGAAAATGATGATTTGAAACTAATCTCCATTTGGAATAAATTTGTGGATGAAGAATTACACTCCCCATTTGGCTATCATTCATTGAGAGTAATACTTTCAAAAAGTTTTAAAATAGAAACATTTAGTCTACTAGTTTTAGATGAAAATAACTCCGTAAGTGGTTTTTGCTTAGCTTTTTTTAATCAAAAAGAAAAAATACTCTACTCATTTAAATATGGTTTTTTTGCAAAAGATGAGGAATCCCAGAAGATTCTTAAAAATGAGATCCTTGCAATTTATAAAAAAAATAATCTTTATAAAGTTATAATCTCATGTGAGCAATCTATTACAAATATATTTAAAAAAAAAATTGAAAAAATAACATTTCATATTCCTCTCTTATTTAATGATAAAGAATCTCTTTGGCATAGTCTACCTCCAAAGTGTAAAAATAAGATTAGAAGAGCAAAAAAGAATGGTATTTTAACGTCGATTAGTTGGGAAAATTTAGAAGAATTTTATCAAATTTATACTGATCATTGCATCCATAAAAGATTAGGAATCAAACCTTTCTCATATTTTGAACAAATAAGAGACTGCCTTGAAGATAAATCAATTTTGATTTGTGGGATATTAGACGAAAAAGTTATATCCGGAATGATTTTTATATATTCAAAAGGATTTGCTCATTACATATATAATTCTAGTATTAAATCTGGAGTTCCTAATGGAACAAATAATTTAATTATGTGGGAGACAATGGTCTATTTCTTTAATAAAAAAATTGGTTATATTGATCTTTCTGAGAGTAAATTAGGAAGTCCGGTCTATAAATTTAAAAAAAACTTAAGTAAAAAGATTATTACAAAAAAAATTTATTATTTTATATTTGGGAATGATAAACATTCTTTTTTAGTTAGACTGAAAGGAAGTTTTGTATCTTTGATAGAAAAATTTCTACCTATTTTAAACGCTAAATTACAAAAAAAAATTTTGTTGTTAAAAGGAAGGTCTGGACGATTAATATAATTTTAGTTAGAAATTAAAAGACTAAGATAATTTAAAATAATCATATGGAACTTTATTGAAAGAAAATTTAAACTGAATAGGAAGATATAAAAATGCCTCATCTACAGTTTGAGATAAATAAAAAGCTAGAAAAGAAATCTAAAAAAGAATTCATAATTTTTATAGAGAAAAATTTTTCTAAAGTAATGCAAACTGGGACTGACCACATTGCAATAACGATTAGGGAATTAGAAAAAGAGAATATAAGTCTTGGCAGAGCAAAAAATAATGACCACGTATGCTTGATGAATTTAGATATTCGATTAGGTAGAACAAAAAAACAACAATTAGAATTAGTAAAGACTTTTATTATTGGAGTTGAAAAAATTTTTGGAATAAATAGAAATAACCAGTACGTAACATTTACTAATCATCAAGGAATTGAATTTAATTTCTATGAAAAATCTCTTACGGATTGGGTTAAGAATGATGATCCAAATAAGAACTTATAAGTTCAATCATTTCTCAGTTGTGAAAAACTATTATGAATTTAACTCCGATTTATGTCCGTTCGAGTCGGACTAATGGCACTACTCCTGATTCCTTTGCATTAAAAATATTGTTTTTATAAATCTGTTAAAGTCTTTGGTTATACAATTTCAAAAACTGTTTCTAAAAAAAATTTTTAAGTACGTTTTACTAGCCGACATTCCTCACAAATTTTTGCCACTTTAGCTAACAAACTTAAGGGTTGTCCTGATAGGGTAGCAATATCTAAAAGATCTCTTCCGTCAGCATAATTTAAAAACCATAAAAGAGCATAATTTAAGTCTTCATATCCCCCTGCAGCACCAACACCAAGCGTTGGCCAAAGATTAAATTTATCCAGTTTTGGTTCAACATAAGGATCTTTTCTAAGGTATGTCTGGTTAAACTCTATATTTTCACAACAATTCAACATAAAAGAAATAAAATTTAAAACTGCAGGAAAATCTATTATTCTCATATCATCCAACGAAGAATGGTATTCAGGATACTCTCCTGGTGGTGTATGCATAAAGCAACCATATGGTAAATTAAAACCTGGCGAACAATACTGACGTTCATCACCGTCAAATGGTTTAAAGGAACGAATTTCTTTTTTACCGGCAAAATCCCTCATTGTGAATTCTGCAATCCTATCAGCAAGTGTGTTATGTCTTCTTGAACGCTTATAGGTAAGCTTCTTTCCATCTCCGACGCAACAAAATCCATAGCCAGCAATAACTGATTTAATTAAATGTTTCCCTCGAATGTTAAGATAGGTTATTGATCCGATTGTTTCTGGATGCCATACAAATCGATAGGTATACTCGGGAGTACCCTTTTTCATGATTTCTCTAGCAAGAATAGCCTGAATAATTGGTCCCGCAAGTTCATTATTAGCCATCATTGGATGGCAAAAAAAACTTGAGAAGAAAATTTCTTTTTTTGTTTTTCCTGGAATTACAAATTCACCAAAAGTCAGACTTCCATCAAATTTTTCAGTATCAATCTCAACTTTATAGTCACCTTTTGGTAAAGATAATCTTAAATTATGCGGCAGGCAAAAACCCCATCTATCTTTATAATAACTTGTCACATAAGGAATTGCTTCAGGCAAGTCTGGACGAGAAAAAAGATGTTTATCAAGCTCTTCAAGTGGTATTGTTCCTGAAAATTTATTGGAATAATTTAATAAATACAATAAGTTATCTTTGATATCAAGAATTTTAGATCCAGAAGGTCCAAATATGCATGATTTACTTTCCACTCTTTTGGAACAACCCAACCACTATTCAATTTCTTTCCTGACGGGACTTCATGTAATTCTATCGGAACTATTTCAGATAGTATTTCCAAAGTCCTTCTATTTCCGTCTCCTGTTATGCTTCTATGAATTGGCCATAATCTATCAAAAAGTAATTCAAGTTCATCCGTTTTAATCATCGTTATTTTTTTTTTGCTTCAACAACAAAAGCTGAACATAAAAACATTCCTCGCCAACTTGACATTTCATGCTCAAGACGAATTGCTTCCTCCTTAAAAATTTTTGAATTTTCTTTTTCAAGAGATGGCATAGCAGGATGATAATGGTACCAATGTAAACGAGTTGATTTAAAGCCTACCTTTTTGAACATTTCTAAAACTTCAAAAGGATTATGAAATTTTGAAAACACCGGCTTATCTAAAACTTTTTGGGTTGTTACAACTTGTTTTGGTGGTGGAGGTAAATCAATCCGAAGTATTTTATCAAGATATTTTTCAACTTCTTTTTTCATGTCGGTTTTAACATTCACAAGAAGATCGTTCAAAATAAATTCTTTAGTAAGTCTATTAAATGTAAAGAGAGAAAATAGTTTATTTCTAAACATAATAAATGCACGTCCCCCTGATTTTAAAAGCGAAGCCATATTATTTAAAACGTATTCATCTTTTTCCATATGCTGAAGGACACCCATAGCCACTAGCCCATCAAAAGGGCCATCATTCAATAATTGGATATACGAAATGGGATCATTAATATCAGCACAAATCACATTCTCTTTCGGTACTCCTGCTTTATCTAGTCTTTTTTGCGCTTCTTTAACCATTTTAGTTGAAATATCAAAACCAAATACATTTTTACCAGCCTTACTTAAAGTTAGAGCAGGTGTACCCTCACCTAATCCAATTTCAATAATTCTTTTATATTCTGGTTTAAGAAAACAATTAATTAGTTTTTGGAGTCTAAAGTAATTTGCAGGATATATATTTGTTTTTACCAAATCTTCAAAACTATAAAGTTTATTATAACTTTGAGCTGCTGCGTCATAATATGTTTCTGCTGATTCTGTTTTTTTTTTCATTAAATGTCCTCGTTTACATTGGTACTATTTTATAATAACTTATTTTCACTGAATGATTTTTTGAAACCTTTATTTAAACCATTGAGTTGATTTACTTTTGGTGCAGATTTACAAGTATAGAATGGTCCCATAAAAAAAAGACTAAAGAAAAAGAATAATTTAGATAACCTTGGAAAGTAAAACTGTTTTTTACCAAATAAAGAATAATCATCTAAATACTTTTGAATTATTTTATTCTCCTCACTATTAAATCTTTTTTTATAGCTTTGAAAAGTTTTTTTCACAAAATTCATTTTATTGAGAATATAACAAATATTTACCAATTTAAAATATTTCTGATTATCCTCTTTAAATATCTGATCTTCAGGATTTTTTAAATATAATAGATCTCCACCCCAAACATGACAAGTCAATGTATCATAGTAACATAAACCAACTAGCATAAAATTATTTTCAAGCATTATTTTATTAATGGAACTAAATCCATTTCCATAAACATCGTTTGATTCATCTCCTTGAAAACAGAATTCGGTCTTCAGGCAAATCGCTCCACTATTAAGTGTTTTTTTCATACCTCTGAGAATATCGTTTTCACTTCCTTCAACATCAAGTTTTATAATATCAGGAGTTTCTATTATTTTTTTTTTAACCAGATTATCGATTGTCTGAGTTTGAACAGAAGATTTGGTAGTTTTATTTTTATCAAAAAGTTCTCGATATTTTAATGAGCTGCATGTAGAGAGATCTGAAGGAAGATTAAAAAAATTTCTCTTAGAAACGGTATTCGAAATTGCATAATCAAAGACTTTAACTGATTTATCCTCACAATATTTTTGTTTTAGATTGTTAAATTCTTTTCTGTTGGGTTCAAATAAATATACATTAGATTTTTGGAATTTTATGATTGAGAGGAAAAGATCATCTAATCCGCCGGCTGCTCCAATATCTACAATATTTATGGTGTTACTCATCAAACCTTAATTTTAGTTATTGTAATTTATGCGAATTAAAAAATAAAGAAAAATAATCCTTTTGGAGTTTTAATCTTCTTACAAATTGAATTCTCTATATTTTAGTTAATAAAAATTAAGTTAAAAGTTACTATGCGACTAAGAAAGATTAGGGTTTATCCCATTGATAGTCTAACATTAGTCTGATATTTATTATCTAGATGATAAAATTTTAAAAATGATTATCAAACTATTTTTACTCAAAAGAAGTATCAAAGATTTGGAAGAGGATCTTGGAATAGATTTCGCAATTTTTAAGTTAAAATATTAGAAAAATGATTTACAAATTTTTCTGCACCATTTTTACTAGCATATTTTAAATAATTTTGATTACCATAATTAACAATATCAAGATAGTCTGGAAAATTTTTTTCAATATCCTTAAGTTTTTTTATAAAGTCTGAAAGATCCCACGAAAATGAGCAATAAGTTTTATTATTAACAAAAAAATTTGGCCAAGTATCTAGATGGTCCATTGAAGGCTTAAATAGCAAATTATTACACAAAAAAGCTTCAAAATCTTTTAAAGTTATTTCGCCCCAACCAAACGGCGATATTACAATCTTGGATCTTAAAAGTTCTGAAAAATATTGTAATCTAGATAACTTTTTTTTATCTAAATTTATAAGTAGATTTGTAATCTTTTTACGCTGCCATGCTACTGTATCTTTTGAATAATTTATTCCAAACCTACTGTGGATATTAATGTTTTTTTTTAAGGGTCTAAGTTTCTTAAATCCTAGAAAAAAATTAAGCGGTATATAATCATAAATTTTCATCCAAAAGGGACCAAACTTTGAATAATCTGCTAACCCAGAATTCCATGAAATTTTGAGTTTTTTTAAATGTTCTCTATTTTTTACAGGTATCGATCTTTGTATCTTTTTATCATTTACGCCAAACTTTTTATGAATGTAATCAGTATAAAGCCTGTCTCCGTAAAAAGACTTTAAATACGACTTTCGATTTTTAAGTAGTTGACCTTTACAGTAACTATCCACATAATTTAGAATTTCAGTTTGGAGGCTTCCAGTACTGTCAGTTGTATCAAAGTATATTAAACTGTCACAATTTTTTTTTAAATCGACAAACTGCTGAAAAATATCTTGTTTTTGTTCCTCCCACATAAACTTATGAAACTTACTATCTACTGCTATTATATCAGCACCGTAAATAGCAGAACTGAACTTTGAAAAAAAATTTATCCTAATACCACTGTGTTTTAGTTCATTATTAAAAAAGATTAATGGAAATAAAAAGGCCGATCCATTTGGCGTTGTGAATCCGGGTGACAATAAGTTTATTTGAATAATATTCGTCATTTTAAATCTATAATTATCCTAACTGTAGAAAGAGTTTATTAAATTAATTCTAGATATAACTTTCAAAGAATTATAATCTTCTAATTTATAAGAAAAATTAGATAACTTTTTGAATTTATTGTTTTTAGTCTTTGATGTGTATACTGGCTGTACAAAACCTCTTTTTTTATCATTAATTAATTTTTGAGGAAGGTATCTTGATAAAATTTTCTTGAATAAAATTTTTTGATTCTTTATAAGGTGAGACATATCAAGTTCACTAATTTTTTCGAACAACACTTTATTAAGAAATGGGGTTCTAATTTCAACACCTTCTCTCATACTTCCTCTGTCAACAGCTGACAAATAACTGAAAGGTAAGGTTTGTTCTAAATCAAAATTTAAAATATCAGTTAAAAAACATCCTGAATTATGTCTCAAATTACTAAATGAGATACTATCAAAAAGATCTTTATTAAATTTAAGACTATTACCATTTTTCAACGCAGTTAATTTCCAGCTTTTTGAACCTCTAAAATAATAATTTAGAATTTTTGTTTTTTTTGAATTAATTCCAAAAAGATTAATTAGATTAATTAAAGTATTTGAAAAATTAGGGTTATTATAGAGATAAGAAAATTTTTTTATAAAATGATACTTATTATAACCAATTGTGAGTTCATCACCCCCAACCCCAGAAATTATTACCTTATATTTTTTTTTTATACTTTTACACATTGTATTAATTGAAATAGAAGTTGTATTGTCATTTGGATATGAAAAAATATTTAATAATAGTTTTTCGTCAAAATCTCTATTTTTTTTGAAATAAAAATTCCTATTACTTATATTTAAATAATTACAAAAACTTTTAACATCTCTGCTTTCATCATATGAACCAGGGAAAGAAAAGGTAAAAGTGTCAATATTTTTTTTTAATTCAAATTTCAGTAAAGTAGCAATCAATTTTGAATCTAAACCAGACGATAAAAATAAACCGAGATTTACATCTGATCTTAGTCGTCTTTTAATAGATAATATTAGTAGATCCGTAAATTCATCGAGAAATTGAGAATCTATTTTTCTTTTTTCACTGAACTTCTTAATTGGAAATCTCCAATATTTTATTTTTTTATTTTTATTTTTATTTTTATCAAACTCAATTATGGTTGCTTGAGATAAAGAGTTAATATCGTTATAACCAGTTTTACCATCCTGAATAAAACCTAAAGCAACAAAATTAATAGGATTTAAATTTTTTTTTTTTAAACCAAGTATGTTAATTATACACTTTGGCTCTGAAGAGAAGAAAACACCATCATCATTAGAATAATAAAATAATGGCTTCTCAAGAAAGTAATCTGAAATTAAAAAAATTTTTCTATTCATATATAATGCTATCGAAAACATTCCATCGAATTTTTTTACCGCATCAACTCCCCAATAATGAAATGCAGATAAAAGAACCTCCGTATCGCTTTTTGAAAAAAAAGAATAACCTTTTGAAATTAAAAAATTCTTAATTTCTAAAAAATTATAAATTTCACCATTAAACGAAATAATCATATTATGTTTTTTCATTGGTTGATTAGCTTTTGAAGATAAATCTAAAATGGATAGTCTTGTGTGCCCTAAAAATAAACCTTGATCCTTGATATGAGTAAAACCTTTACCATCAGGGCCTCTATGATTAAGATATTCAGTCTGTTTTTTTCCCTTTATAATATCGAGGTCGTTTAACTTTCTATTGAGAAAAAATCCAAAGATTCCACACATTTTTATATTTTTTCTAAAAATTTTTTGATGGATAATAAAGAAATAAAAAATCCACCAATATCCGATTTTTTTTTACTTTTAAATTCTTCAAATAGCAAATTAATTTTTTTCCAATCAAAATAATATAAATTATCTTTTAATATATCAGAATTTAGAGATTGTTCTATTTGTTTTATAAAGTCTATGTCGGAGTGTATATATCTATCTCTATCTGGCCATGTCCTGTCCTCAGCGTGAGGTGCTCTTAATTTATTGTCACCAGTAAGGTGTCTTAATATTTTTCGTTTAATAAGTTCAAATGTTTTCACCATAGGTGATGCTGAAAGAGCAATTCCAAAATTTCCACTCTCTATCATTGCTACCTTTTTATTAATATCTATAAGTACTTTACGGAATAGGCTTGCAGATAGTCTATGTCTTGGGTGTAAACTAAGATAAAAATCAAAAAGATTATTTTCAAATATAGGAGATCTTAACTCAACATTTATTTTTTGTGTTAGTAAATTTGGTTGAGAGTAATGCCTTCCAAGGTTATGAATTAAAAAATACTCCCAAATATTTTCTTTTTTTTTAGAAATTTTTTTTGCTTCCTGTTCAATTTGTTGGCATGAATGGTATAGATTTTTAAAAAATTTTTTCTCATATTTAGGATCTAAATATTCAAATATATTCATATATTTTAATCTAAATGAAATTTGATTAAGAAATTGTGAAGAAATATCTGACTCATATTTTAGTAATTTTTTAAAAAACGTGGGGCGATCAAAAAACTTAATAAACTTAGAAGGTAAATACATTCCTTGAAATAAATAGTCAAATCCATGTCCATTAAGCATCACATCTATTTTATTTTTTTTAAAATCAAAGGGTCTTATAAATAGTGCATTATCAATAGTAAACATGCCCTGAGTTAAAAAATTAATCTTATCTAAATTTTTAGAAAATAAGTTTTTATCTAAATTATGAAGATAAAATTCAAGATTTAAATTTTTGGCAACTTTTCTTGCACAATTTACCTCAAAATTATCTGAAAATGAATATGTTACACACTTTAGTTTTTTTTTTGATGTCATGGCTATAGATCGACTATCAAATCCACCACTAAGAAATAACCCAAATTTTTTATTATCTGACATTTTTTTTTTAACTGATTCTTGAAGTAAAAAACTAAATTTATCAACTAACTGATTATCGTTTTCTGAAGTTTTTTTAAAAGATGGGAACCAATATTTTTGATTTATAAAGTCAGTTCTAGAAATCCGAAGATATGATGATGAATTTAAAAACTTTGTTATTCGATCATAAGTTTTATCACCCAATAATCTTTGAAAATAAATATATTCAAAAAAATTCTCGGGTAGTATAGAAAAAATTCCCTTTTGTTTTTGTAACCTAATAATTTCTAGATATGAGGTTGAAACAATGAACAATTTTTCATTATTAAGATAATAAAGAGGGATACTTGCAAATCTATCATTTATAAGTGTAATTTTATCATATGATTTTTCTATTAAAAAAATAATAAATTCACCGTTTATACTACTAATTAATTCCTTTTTTTTTAGAAAATTATCAGAGAATTTATAATTAATTTTTTTATCGATTATTGGTGAGCCAATTATAATTTGTGAAGATTTAACTGAATCAATAATTTTTGGTTTTGGGAAAAAATTAGAAGAA
>Ga0315330_10002031_pt1 | contig 13815 bp, 18 predicted proteins | sample M140m34915metaG_FD_203453 | JGI IMG/M metagenome (GOLD analysis project Ga0315330, IMG submission 203453) | Ammonia-oxidizing marine archaeal communities from Monterey Bay, California, United States - M1 40m 34915 | ecosystem: Environmental > Aquatic > Marine > Intertidal zone | place: USA...
TACATTTTTAGGTTTGTTAATAATTTTATTCTGGCAAACTAATATTTGATCTGAGCCGATAATAATTTGCTCCCTGCTTGTGGCTTCTATAGATTTTGCTTTCAGTAATGCAAGTTTCTCAGATAGAAGCGTTGGCGTTCTGATTTTTTTTTTTATTGTCTCTTCATCTACGTTGTGTTTTTTCGTTATGAAAGAAATTTTATTCTTTCTTAGATAATCAATTCTAGCCTTACTTGATGAAGCAAGTATAACTTGTATATTTTTTGTGGAGAAGTTCATTGAATCGCTTTTTTCGTGTTTTTATTACATTTTATTAAAATTTTCTGCACATACTTTCATTGTGAGTTATAATTATAACAATTTTATCCTCTTTTTTAACAAATTAACAATAAGTCCATTTCATAACGTAATCTCATATCTATACACAAGTTTTCAACACTTTATTATTTAGAAAACTGTGAGTATTATGTTAACAACTATTATTAACAATATTCACTTCTCAACAACAACAACAACCTATATATATATATAATTGTATTAGTAGTATGGAAAACCCTATCAATATATGGCTTATGAGACAAGCAGGCAGATATTTACCTGAGTATAGAGAAATACGAAAGGAAAAAAAAGATTTTATAGATCTTTGTTTATCTCCAGAAATAGCAGCAAATATTTCTCTCCAACCAATAAAACGTTTTGATTTTGATTTTATAATCCTCTTCTCAGATATTTTGGTAATACCGTTTGCGTTAGGTCAAGATGTTAAATTTCAAGAAAAAGTTGGACCAATATTAGGAGAAATTAAAACAGAGATAGAAAAAATCAACTTAGAGGAGAGTTTAAAAAAATTGAATCCAATTTACGAAACAGTAAAAATAATAAGCAAAAGAAAAAAAGAAAAAAAGTTGATTGGGTTTTGTGGAGGTCCATTCACAGTTCTAAATTACATGATAGAAAGGGGAACATCAAAATCTCATAACAAAATCAAATCATTCATCAAATCCGAAAAAAAAAGGGCAGAGGATCTTATAGACGTAATAACTAAAGCATCAATTATATACTTAAAGGAACAAATTAAACATGGAGCAGATTATATAAAAATATTTGATTCTTGGGCTGGGCTCCTAGATAATGAAGAATACGATAGATTTATAATAGAACCGAATAAAAAAATATCAGAAGCCATAAAAAAATTTTCCAGCACAACACAACAAATTTTTTTTCCTAGAGGATCATCACATAATTATATAAAATTTATAGATAGAGTAAAACCTATGATACTTGCACTAGATAATAACTACCCGGAAGATATTTATGATATATCAATCAGGGAAAACATAATTCTCCAAGGAAATTTAAACCCTCAGACATTGGTAGAAGGGGGAGAGAAGTTGATCAGAGAAACTAAAGAAGTTCTGGAAAGATTCAAAAAAAATAAGCATATATTTAATTTATCACATGGTGTTTTACCACAAACACCAACAGCCAATATTCAAAAAGTTGTTGAAATAGTAAGGAATTATAATGATACCATTAAAGCACGTTAGCATTCCAAAACCGAAGGTTGGCGTTCTTCTTATTAATCTTGGAACGCCAGAGGGCACAGATTACGTATCAATGTGGAAGTACTTGCGAGAGTTTCTTTCAGATAAAAGAGTTATAGAGCTACCAAGACTAATCTGGTATCCAATATTATATTTCATAATTCTTATAGTAAGGCCTAAAAAGTCTGGAAAATTATATGAGAAAATTTGGAATAGAAAAGTGAATATATCTCCGCTTAAATATATTTCAAAGAAAATAGCAAAAAAAATTGGCCAGAATTTTGATAGGAAAAAAATAAGAGTAGATTTTGCAATGAATTATGGTTCACCATCAATAAACAATGTGATTAAAGACATGTTCAACGATGGTTGCACAAAAATGCTAGTTGTTCCTCTTTATCCTCAATATTCAGCAACAACAACAGCCTCTGTTGTAGATAAAGTAAATCAGACATTGAAAAAGATGAGATGGCAACCGACAATAAGGTATTGTCCACCGTATTTCGACGATAAAATTTATATTGAAGCTATTGTAGAGCAAATAAAAAGAAATATTAGGAAAAACAAGCCACAAAAAATATTGGCATCCTTTCATGGTATACCGAAAAAGTATTTTTTGAAGGGCGATCCTTATCATTGTCATTGTGCGAAGACTGTAAGGCTAATTAATGAAAAACTAGGCAAAATAAAAGTAGAATTGTCCTTTCAATCAAGATTTGGGCCACAAGAATGGTTAAGGCCGTACATGAGTGAAAAGTTTGATGAAATGATCTCTCAAGGAACGAAAAAAATTGCAATGATCGCGCCGGGGTTCTCAGTTGATTGTTTAGAAACACTGGAAGAAATTAAAATACAAGGAAAAGAAGAGTTCTTAGAAAAAGGGGGGGAAAAATTTGAATACATTGACTGCTTAAATGACTCTCAAATATCACAAAATATGATAAAGAAAATCATAACTAGAGAGCTTCAGGGTTGGATATAGATATCTACAAAACATTAAAATTCTTTCATATAGTTTTTTTCACTACATGGATGGCTGGTCTTTTCTACTTGCCAAGGTTATACGTTTATCACTCACAAGTCAGAAAAAAGACAACAGAGTACAAGCGCTTTATAACCATGGAAGCGAAACTTTTAAGATATATAATGAACCCTTCTTTCATCTTAACCTGGATAGTGGGAATTTTGTTGGCAACTCAAGTTGGCGCATCTTTGTGGCTAGGGCTAAAGTTAATTTGCGTGGCTGGAATGAGTGGGTTTCATATGTACTGTGCAAAAATAAGGAAAGACTTTGAAACCGGAACAAATCAGAAAGATGAAAAGTATTATCGAATTATAAATGAAATACCAACTATTTTATTTTTGATAATTATTTTTTTAGCGGTTTTTAAACCATATAATTGACAAACAGACAAATATAAACTAATAATTAAATCTTTTCCCCCCAAAAACTATGCATTTAAAAGATCTGAAATCCAAAAACCCACAGGAACTGCTTAAAATAGCTGAAGACCTGCAAATAGAAAATGCAGGAACTCTCAGAAAACAAGACATGATTTTTGCTATCTTGAAGCAGATGGCACTTAATAATGATGCTATCTTCGGAGAAGGTGTCCTTGAAATACTTCAGGATGGGTTTGGTTTTTTAAGATCTCCAGACGCAAATTATTTGCCAGGACCTGATGATATATATGTATCTCCGGGACAAATAAAAAAAAACAGTTTGAGAACCGGTGATACTGTAGAAGGGGAAATGAGATCACCAAGAGAGTCTGAGAGATATTTTGCAATAACAAAGATAGACAAGATAAATTTTGAACCAGTTGAAAGCACTAAACAAAGAATAAATTTTGACAATTTAACCCCACTCTATCCAGAAGAAAAGTTAAATATGGAAATAGAGGATCCTACTGTTAAAGATACAACACACAGAGTAATGGACCTAATTGCTCCTTTAGGTAAAGGACAAAGAGCATTGATTGTTGCCCCACCCAGAACAGGAAAAACAGTCATGTTACAGAATATTGCTCATTCGATAACAACGAATCACCCAGAAGTTTATTTAATTGTTCTTTTAATAGATGAAAGACCTGAAGAGGTCACGGATATGATAAGATCGGTCAAAGGAGAGGTGGTTTCGTCAACCTTTGATGAACCAGCTGTTAGACACGTAGCTGTATCAGAAATGGTTATTTCAAAGGCCAAGAGACTTGTTGAGCATAAACGAGATGTTGTTATTTTGTTAGATTCAATCACTAGGCTGGCTCGTGCATACAATACTCAAGTTCCTAGCTCAGGAAAGGTTTTAACTGGAGGAGTTGATGCCAATGCACTTCAAAGGCCTAAGAGGTTTTTTGGTGCAGCACGAAATATTGAAGAGGGAGGGTCTCTCACAATTATCGGAACTGCTTTAGTTGATACTGGATCAAGAATGGATGAGGTGATTTTTGAGGAATTCAAAGGCACAGGAAACTCTGAAATAATTTTAGATAGGAAACTCTCCGATAAAAGAGTTTTTCCATCTATTGATGTTACAAAGTCTGGAACTAGAAAAGAGGAGTTACTTGTTTCAAAAGAAGATTTATCCAAAATGTGGATCCTACGAAAAATACTTATGCCGATGGGTGCCGCAGATTCCATGGAGTTTTTACTTGAAAAGATTAAAAACTCAAAAAACAACGGCGATTTTTTTGAATCTATGAATTCTTAAATGAAAATTGTTACTTGGAATGTTAACTCTGTAAATGCAAGAAAAAATCTACTTTTTAAACTAATTAATGAGCATAAGCCTGAAGTTATTTGTCTTCAAGAAACAAAAGTTATAAACAGTTCTTTTCCTCAAAAGGGATTCGAAGAATTAGGATATAATTGTTATCTGAACGGAGTTCCATCTTATAACGGAGTAGCAATCCTATCTAAGTCAGAAGCAAAAAATTTTAAGGTCCACGACTATTGTAAAAAAAATGATGGTAGGCACATAGAGATCGATGTATGTGGTTTGAAAGTTCACTCTATTTATGTTCCTGCTGGTGGAGATGAGCCAAATGTAGAGGTCAATCCTAAATTTAAACATAAGATGGAGTTTATAAAAAAACTAGCTCTGTTATCAAAAAGATTAAGATCTGAGCAATTAGTCTTTTGTGGTGATTTAAATGTAGCACCATATAAGGATGATGTGTGGTCTCATAATCAACTTAAAAATGTTGTTTCTCATACAGAGTTAGAGCGTAATGCGCTTTTGAAAGTAATGAGTAGCGGAGATTTTTTTGATGTTATCAGAAAATTTATAAACCCACCAGATAATGTTTACACATGGTGGAGCTATAGATCACCTGATTACTCTGTAAATAATAGGGGCAGAAGACTAGATCACATATGGGCCTCAAATGGTATATCAGACAGAGTGCATTCAGCAAAAATACTAGAATCTTTTAGATCTGATTTGAAACCGTCTGACCATGTACCAGTTTTTATAGAAATTGACCGTTCTAAGTAATTTTGCTTCCTAGGGCCTTTCCAGAGAGTAAGTGAAAGTGAAAGTGGGGAACTTCCTGTCCGCCAAATGCCCCAACATTGGATATCAGCCTGTATCCATCATAAATTTTTAATTTTTCTGTTATGTCATTGATAGCTCTGAAAAAAGCCTCAATTTCCTCTGAACTTGCTTTTAATGAAAAATCTGAAAAGCTACAATATTTAGATTTGGGGATTATCAGAATGTGAATTGGTGCTTGCGGATTAATATCCTTAAAAGCCAGAACATTTTTGTCTTCAAATACAATATCAGATGGAATCTCTTTTCTTAATATTTTGGAAAATATATTTGAATCATCATAGTTTATTATATCAATCATTTTTCATTCTTTTTTTTAAAACTTCAAGAACGTCATTAATAGATAATTCAGACTCTTCTAACATAATTAGAAGGTGGAATAACAAGTCAGCAGATTCCTCAGCAATATCTTGTTTGCCCTCAGCAAGGAATGCTGATATAGTTTCCACAGCTTCTTCGCCAAGTTTATTGGCAATTTTTATTTTCCCTTTTTTAAAAAGCTTTGAAACGTAGGAGTTTTCAGTATGTTGGTTTTTTCTCTTTTTTATAATCAGAGAGAGTTCTTCTAATATTGATTCATCCATAATTATCTATATTCTTACATTAACTCTGTTTAATTTTAAATGTTTTTTTACTTCCATGATAGAAAATTTTTTGTAGTGAAATACAGATGCTGCTAAAAGTGCTGATGCCCCACCTATAGTAACGCCTTTTACAAAGTCATCTAAATCACCCACACCTCCGGATGCAATAACTGGAACTGAAACTGCGGATGAAATCTGTTTTGTTAAATTTAAGTCATACCCTGACTTTGTTCCATCTTTGTCCATTGAAGTTAAAAGGATCTCACCAGCACCTAATTTAACCGCTTCTTTTGCCCATTCAATAGCGTCTATGTTTGTTGATATTCTGCCGCCATTGATAAAAACCCTCCAGCTCTCACCCACTTTTTTAGCATCAATTGCTACAACTATACATTGGTTACCAAACCTAGTTGCGCCGTCAGATATAAGGCCTGGGTTTCTAATTGCTGCACTATTTAATGACACCTTGTCTGCGCCCACGTTTAGGAAGTCTCTCATATCTCCCACAGTTCTCACTCCACCACCTACAGTTAAGGGTACAAAAATATTTCGTGCAGTTTTTTCGATCACATCAATCATAGCTTTTCTATTTTGATGTGTAGCTGTAATATCCAAAAAAGTTATTTCATCTGCACCTTCTTCACTATAAATTTTTGCTTGCTCAACTGGATCCCCGGCATCTCTTAAAGAAATAAAGTTAATACCCTTAACAACCCTTCCATTAGCCACATCAAGACAAGGTATAATTCTGGTACTAATCACTTTGTTTCTCTAAAATTTGGATTGCTTGTTTAACGGAAAATTTATTTTCATAAATGGCTCTTCCAGAGATTACACCAATTAGATTTTTATTCTTTATTTTTTTTATAACTTTTAGGTCATCTAAAGATGAAACACCACCAGAGGCTATCACATTAAGTTTTGTGTTTTCTAATAAACTTTTAAGTTGATTAATGCTTACACCTTCCATCAAACCATCTTTTTCTATATCTGTGAATATTATACAAGAGACACCAATCTCTTCATAACAATTTGCTAAATCTCTAACAGTTACAGTGCTTTTTTTTTCCCATCCTTCAGTTGCTACAAAGCCATTTTTAGCATCAATGCCAACGGCAATTTTACCCGGAAATTCCTCACATAATTCTTTGACTAAATTCTGACTCTTAAGGGCTAAAGTTCCAAGAACTATCCTATCAATACCATTTAGTAAGTAAAATCTAGCTGTTTCTTTATTTCTGATCCCCCCACCAACTTGAACACTGCAATCAACATTTTGCTTAATATCTAATATTACTTTAGAGTTTTTACTTTTTCCGTCAAAAGCCCCATCAATATCAACGACATGAATCCAACTTGAGCCAGATTTAGAGAAATCATTAGCTATTGTTTGTGGATTATCTCCATAGACAGTTTTCTTATTAATATCACCTTGACTCAAACGAATGAATTTACCTTCACTAATATCAATTGCTGGATAAAAATGTACCATTAACTCATTTCTATAAAAGTTGATAAAAAGTTTAGTCCAAAATTATGGCTTTTTTCAGGATGGAACTGTGTTCCTATGATATTATCTCTAAGTATCATTGCCGTAATTTTTTGACCATACTCTGTTGATGCACCGATGTTAGAATTATTTTCAAGGACCATTTTGTAACTGTGAATAAAATATGCAGAAACATCTTTGTTTAAATTTTCTTTTTTTCCAAGATTTTTTATGAAATTATTTTCTTTCAAGAATTTTAATTTATTCCAACCCATGTGTGGTATTTTCAAATTTTCTTTTGTATTTAATATTTTCTTTACCTCACCTGGAATCCAATTCAGACCAACGTGAACACCTTTTTCATAACTTCGAGTTGCTAGCAATTGCATCCCAACACAAATTCCCAAAAATGGAGTACAGCTTTCTATTACTTTTTTTTCAAGAAAAGCTAACATTCCTGTTTTTTCAAGTCCATCATAACAAGTCTTAAATGAGCCAACACCCGGCAAGATTATATGTGTTGAGTTTTCAATATCCTTCTTATCTGAAACAACAGTTATCTTATGCTTTGATGGTCCAATAACCTTAGCTACAGCATTATATACAGATCTAATATTTCCCGAACCGCAATCAATTATCGAAATTCTTTTCATTTGCTTAATTCAGACAAATACTTAACCATAGCATTTTTTCTTGAGGAGGCTCCAATTAATTTAACAGGATAAAATTTATTATCTAGAAACTTATAAACCAAAAGATCTCTACCGAAGAATCCCCAAAAAAAATTAGATAAAAAAATAGCGAACATTATGAGATTTTGTAGTTCAAGCTTAATTAGAACACTAATTATACAAAGGAGAGAAAAAACACCGATAAAGCAATAAGTCCAAAGAGAATGGAATGCAACCCACAAAGGACCATAAATTAGAGCAAGATAAGAAAAACCTGTTTCAACTGCCTCGTAATTATTTTCATCATTTTTTAGGATTATGTAGTCCAACATTACTAGTTTACAATTTTCCTTTTGTTGATGGAATTTCTGTTGCTCTTTTTGAATCAATCGTTAACGACTCTCTTAATGCTCTTGCCAACCCCTTGTAACATGATTCAATAATATGATGGTTGTTCTCACCATAAAGAGTTTCAACATGCAAAGTTATCCCTGCGCTTTGTGCAAACGCCTGGAACCACTCCTTGAAAAGTTCTGTATCCATTTCACCTAATTTAGGTTTCGTCATTTTAACTTTCCAAATTAAGTATGGTCTATTTGAGCAATCAACAACAATTCTGGATAAAGTTTCATCCATAGCTGATAAAGCTTGCCCAAACCGAGTGATACCAACTCTAGTTCCCAAAGCTTTATTTATGGCTTCACCCAATGCTAGCGCACTGTCCTCGGTAGTATGATGAAAATCGATATGCAAATCGCCAATACAATTTACCTTAAGGTCAATTAAACTGTGTTTTGATAGTTGATCAAGCATATGATCAAGAAACCCAATACCAGTGTTTATCTCGCTTTTTCCTGTACCATCTATATTAACTTCTACGTCTATATTGGTTTCTTTGGTTTTTCTATTGAGTTTGTGATGCCTCATAAATAATTTTATTGGATATTATTAATAAAAATATATAGATTATTATTAATTTATCAATGAGGCTATTAATTTATGAATAAGAAGAATTTATTTGATCAATGGCATGGAACAACAGTTGTTTCAATTCGAAAGGGTTCACAAGTGGTAATTGCAGCAGACGGTCAAGTTACATTAGGCGACACTGTTATGAAAGCTAATGCAAGAAAAGTTAGGCCTCTTGCTGGTGGAAAAGTAATAACAGGATTTGCAGGTGCAACAGCAGATGCATTCTCACTTTTTGAAAGACTAGAGTCGAAGTTAGAAAAGCACTCTAATAATCTTATGAGGGCATGTGTAGAATTAGCTAAAGATTGGAGAACTGACAGATATCTGCGAAGGCTAGAGGCAATGATGCTCGTTGCAGACAGGGAGACAAGTTTAATCCTGAGCGGAACTGGCGACGTGTTGGAGCCTAAAGACGGTCTTATGGCTATTGGGTCAGGAGGTAATTATGCTTTGGCAGCCGCACGAGCTTTAACCCTAAAACCATCAAAATTAAGTGCAGAGGATATAGCTAAGCAAAGCTTGGAAATTGCGGCTGAACTGTGTATTTATACAAACAATAACATAATTATTGAGAAAATTTAATGAGCTCATTTACACCACGAGAAATAGTTTCTGAGTTAGACAGATTCATTGTAGGTCAGGATTCTGCTAAAAAATCAGTAGCTATTGCACTGAGGAACAGGTGGAGAAGACAACAAGTCAAAGGATCCCTAAAAGATGAGATATTACCAAAAAATATTTTGATGATTGGTCCAACAGGTGTTGGAAAAACAGAGATAGCAAGGCGACTTGCAAAGTTAGCGCATGCACCATTTATCAAAGTTGAAGCAACGAAGTTTACTGAAGTTGGATATGTCGGTAGAGATGTAGAACAAATCATTAGAGATTTATTAGAGGATTCAATTAATATAAATAAAGAAAATTTAAAGAAGGAAGTTTTAGCAAAGGCTGAAATAAATGCAGAGAGGCGAGTTGTTGATGCTTTGGTTGGTTCTTCTGCCACGAATCAAACTAAAGAAAAATTTAAAAAAATGTTACGTAACGGTGAACTTGACAATCAAGAAATTGAAATTGAAGTTTCTCCAAAAACACAATCACCCTTAAAGTCTATGGATATTCCAGGAATGCCCGGTGGAATGATGGGGATGATAAATCTGGGAGATCTTTTAGGAAAAGGATTTGGACAAAAAAGTGAAAAGAGAAAGCTCTCTGTTAAAGATTCATATGATTTCTTACTAGATGAAGAATCAGAGAAATTAATTGATAATGATAATCTTATAAAACGTTCGATAAATAATACTGAACAGGATGGCATCGTTTTTTTAGATGAAATTGATAAGATATGTGGAAAAAGCTCAGGTTCATCTGGGGAGGTAAGTAGAGAAGGTGTTCAAAGAGATCTATTGCCCCTCATTGAAGGTTCTACTGTGTCTACGAAATATGGTTCTGTAAAGACTGATCATATCTTATTTATAGCTTCAGGTGCTTTTCATTTATCAAAACCGTCTGATCTTTTGCCAGAATTACAAGGTAGGTTGCCCAATAGGGTGGAACTTTCTGCTTTAAACAAAGATGATTTTATAAGAATTCTCAAAGAACCTGAAAATAACTTGTTAAAGCAGTATATTGAATTGATTTCAAGTGAGGGTGTTGAGTTGGTGTTTAATGAGGATTCAATATCAGAGATTGCTGAGATTGCTGCAAAAGTTAATGAAGATATAGAAAATATTGGGGCAAGAAGATTGCATACAATTTTAGAAAAGGTGCTGGAAGAAATAAGTTTTTCTGCTTCTGATAAAAAAGTAAAGAAAATCAGCATTGATAAAGCATATATTGTCAAACAACTTGGCAATGTATACAAAGACACAGATTTAAGTAAATTTATTCTCTAAGCTTTTTTTAAGTATACAAGGTATGCACCTTTGCCACCTTTTTCTTGTGGCGCGTAATCAAACCAAACAACTTTATCAAACAATGCTTTAGAATTAAGCCAGTCTGGAATTTTTTTATTTAATATACCAGTTCCTTTCCACCCCATTGACACAGACAATCTTTCGCCTTTTCCGCAAATAATTAAGAGAAGTCTATTTTGAGTTTGGAAATTTTGAGTAATAAAGTTAAAAACTTTTTTCTTACTTTCATCAACAGTGTTTCCATGGAGATCAAGCGTTTTTGATATTTTAATATTCCCTTTAATAATTTTTCTATGAATATTTTTTTCTAAATGACCCCAATTATTCGATAAAACAATTTCTAAATCTTCAAATTCTACCAAAGAGTTTTTTTTAAGAATCTTGATTTTATTTTTAAACTTTTTAGATATTACTTTTTTTGTTTTATCAATAGGCTTAACAGTTTTCTTAAAACTTTCCCATTCATTCTCGCTCATTTATTTACTATAAGGAATAACTGGATAGAGATAAATTTTTTTTTTTAATTCTCCTGCAACTTTCTCTGATTTCAAATTATTACCAGTAAAAAGATCTGCACGGTTTGTCCCTTTAATAGCACTCCCAGTATCAAGCGATATAGCTACTTCAATACTACCTTTATCTTTATGTACTATTAAAAATGGAATGCCTATAGGATAAATGTCATTATCTACGGCAATACTTAAGTTGGGCTTTAGACTTGTTCCAAACGAGCCAATTGGATTTTCAAGAGTATAATCTTGTTTTAAATCAAAAAAAATAAATCTTTTGTTATAATTCATAACTTTTGAGGATTTACTCTGATTATTATTCAGCCAATCCTTAATTGTGAACAATGAAACGTTAGATGCCTTGATTTCTTCATTTTGTATTAAATACCTTCCAATTGATGAATATTTAAGCCCGTTATTACCAGAGTATATAATTTTTATCTTTCTACCATTTTCAAGAACCCCTATTCCTGAGCCTTGAACTTGTAAGAAAAAAAGATCAACCTTATTTTTTGCCCATAATAATACATCTTTCTTTTTGTAAGACTTCTCAATTATTTCTCTTGGTACTTTTGAGTATAATTTATTTTTTTTAAGAATAGGAAATTTAAAAGTACTAGTTTTATTAAATGAAACTTCAATGGTTGGTTCGTAATAACCAGTCAACAAGCCTGCAGGATAATTGTTAAATAATATCTTGAAATTTTTATTAAAGAATTTCCTTTCGTTAACTTTATTTTTTGAAACCTTTTCACACACACTCTTCCAATCTTCTACACTTCCAAATTTTGGATAAGATTTATTTCTTTTTATATTTTGAAAAAGTCTTGATTTTTCACAGTTCTCGCGTGTAACTGATAAGAGCTTTCCAATATCGTCTTGACTTAAACTATTTAAGATATCTTTAGAGCAAGAATAGTTTGAATAGATATTTGTTGTTAGGAAAAAAAAAAAAACTAGCGATTTAATTATTTTCTTCAATCTTTTCTAAAATCCAGTTTGGATCTTTGCTTTTAATGTTTTTAGAAAATGTCCATATTTCTGAAATACTGAGAATTAAGTTGTCATCGCCTTCGATCACATCTCCTTTTTTATTTTTAGTTGTTTGAACTTGCTGAGATTTAAATTCAAGCGATATTTCGCAATTACCCTTTTTATCTAATTTTGCGCTCAATATATCTGGATCATCAATGCTCAATATAGTAATTACTAGCGAGTTGCCATTTTTGAGCCTACCTTTGATTTGTTCTGAAAAATCATCAAATATACTCTTTGATAACAAAGGCTTTAAGGGCTTAGATTCATTCAGCGCGAAATTCGTTAAAATGAATTCGAAGGCTTTTTTTGCACCATCAATAAAATCGTCTACATTAAAGGCTGAGTTTAGCTTCATGATATCTTTTAGTATCTTATTCGTAGTCTCATCTTTATGATAAACATTGTTATCATATGAACTTTTGAGGGCATTATTATTTTCTAGAACTTCTTTGTCGGGATTTGATTCGGTGAATTTCGATGTTTTTTGGTTGAACTTTTCAACTATATCAGTTTCATTACCTGTCTTTTTTCCTAAAACGTTTCGCAATCTATTTATAATGAAGATGGCTATCATCGCCAGAATGAATATGTCTATAAATGGAAAATTGTTCATGTTTTTAAATATTTATACTAGGATACAACATTTTTATGTAATATAATATACTCTCTTAAGATTTATATCATAATATGGCAACAAAAAAAAATAATTCAAATAACAATGCTAATCAAAGCGAATCTGGTGGAAATTCAAAAAATCTAAAATTTTTGATAAACGCACAGTACTTAAAGGATCTTTCTTTTGAAAACCCTAAAGCACCTAACTCATTAAGACAGCTGTCTAATGAAAACTCTCCAAAGTTCCAAATAGATGCAAACGTAGCTAGCAGACCATTATCTGATCATGGGCCAAATATTTTTGAAGTTGAGCTTTCAATTAAAAGTGAAACAAAGACTGCAGACTCTACATTATTTATCGTTGAAGCTGTGTATTGCGGAATTTTTACAATTGAGAATGCAAAAGATGATATCCTTGACAAAATTTTATTAATAGAATGTCCAAAATTCCTTTTTCCTTTTTTAAGATCTATAATCGCAGGGTGTACTAGAGAGGCAGGTTTCCCACCATTGATGATTGCTCCTTTGGACTTTGTTGGTATGTACGAAAAAAAAGTGAGTGCTACTAAACAATAAACCCACATTTATTTATTTTTCAAACTTCCTGATAATTCACCAATAATTTCAATTGACGTTTTACCCTCATTCCAAAGTTTAAGAAATTTCTTTATATTTGCTTTAGAAAAGTTTGCACTGTTCCTCCTAAGTGTTGTCTCACCTTTAGTTTTAACGGAATTCTTCCCAGTTAAAATATCTTTAATATCTTGTACTTCAAATAATTTCTTTTCAGCCACGAAATTTTCAATTATGAATTGTAGTCTTTTATTTTCATTTTCTAGCCGAAGATTTTCACTTTTTAACGAATCTAGATAATTGTTAATTTTTTCAATATCAGTATCCTTAAAAATAGACAAATCTTTATTAAAA
>Ga0315330_10002032_pt1 | contig 13814 bp, 10 predicted proteins | sample M140m34915metaG_FD_203453 | JGI IMG/M metagenome (GOLD analysis project Ga0315330, IMG submission 203453) | Ammonia-oxidizing marine archaeal communities from Monterey Bay, California, United States - M1 40m 34915 | ecosystem: Environmental > Aquatic > Marine > Intertidal zone | place: USA...
GGACGAGGAGAAGTTCTTTGAAAAGGCACATGTGTTTGATACAGTGGAGAATCAGCAGAGTTTCGTGAGTGAATTCCTGGAGAATAAGGGAATAGCGAAGGAAATGCGAGGCCATGTAGCTGATCAAAAGAAAGCAGCAAAGGTTGCAGAGAAGGAAGCAGCAAAGGCAGCAAAGGTTGCTGAGAAGCTAGCCCAGAAGGAAGCAGTAAAGGCTGCAAAGGCGGCGGAGAAGGCAGCCGCAAAGGAGGCGAATAAGACGAAGAAAGCCCCAAAGAAGACAACAACCAAGAAGGGTTCTGTAGATGAAACCGATTTAGTGACTAGCTTGGTTACAATGGCAACAGAACCTAATATTGTTGAGGAGGATGAGGAGGAGGAGCCCGAGTTGGATGTGCGACCTTTCAATCATGATGGTGTTAATTATTTAATTGACGATAACAATAATCTATATGACAGCAATAGTCATGAGATGGTTGGTTCATTTGATGTTGTGAATAGAACAATTATTTGTGTATAAAATAATCAAAAATTATTACAAAAAATATAAAAAAGGGAGGTAACTCTTTTTTTTTTGGTTATATTTTTATAAAAAATTGAATTTAGAATTATATTGTATAACTTATATCAATATTTTATACAATAACAACAATAACATGGTGAAAAATACTACAGGCGGAACTAAAACCAAAGGATTGGCGCGAAAACATGTCAAATCTGCTAATTCAGGCGGGAATTCTATTAGACTACCCGAGAATGACCTTGAGCAGATTGTATATGTCAATAAGATGTTAGGCAATGGTATGTGTGAAGTATATAATAATGACGACATACGTTTAATTGCACACATTAGAAATAAGTTCAAGGGAAGGCACAAGCGCTCCAACAATATTACTGCTAATTCATATATTCTCATTGGATTAAGGGACTGGGAAACGCCATACAAAAACTGTGACGTCATTTTTGTTTACGAGGACCATCATATTAACACCATACGCAATTTGCCGCATTTACCTATACACAAAATTATTAACAGAAATAACCACTTCGCATATCACGACGACACACTTTTCAAAGACGACGACACCGACGACGAAATACTTACTAATACACACAAACACAATACACTACTACTACTACAACAACAACTACACGAATACGACTACGACGATATATAACACACACTAACCCTTCAAATCTACGATATCCAACACACGCATACTACTCAACATTACACTACTATGGGTTATTATTATTAATGTTTTACCTTCAGTTTCCTCAAATATGAGTTTTTTTACTTTATCTGTAGATTCTTTGTCTAATCCAGTAGTAGGTTCATCCATAATAACAATTTGTCCGGGTTTTAATAATCCACGAATTAACATAGTAACTCTTTGCATACCGCCGGATAAATTACCGCCTTGTATACCGGCATTTGCATGAATACCATCTGGTAAATCCTTAAAAACGTCTAGTAAATCATATTTTTTCAATATAGCGACAACTTGTTCTTCTGTTGCATCGGGATTTCCATATAACATATTATAAAGAATAGTTTCATTAAACAGAGTTGTACGTTGATTAAAATAATTAACATTTTCACGTAAATATTCAAGGTCAGCGTGTTTTACATCAAGATTATCAATATAAATAGAACCACCCTCTGGTACATATAGTCCAGCAACCATTTTCATCATAGTGGTTTTTCCGCCACCGGATTGTCCAACAAGTGCATATCTTTCCCCCGCTTCAAAATGTACATTCAAATCTGTAAATAACCAATCTTCCTTTTCTGTATCGTATCTAAATTTCACATTTTTGAAAATAATATTACCATCAGTAATACCAGTTTTCATATTCCGTTTGTTTTTTCTATTAAAAACATTTTCCATATAATCTTTAGAAGCCTCAATAACACCTAACCTGTAAACAACATTATGAACAAATCCACTACTAACATATAAGAAATTATTTAAGAATTGTCCTAAAATGATAACAAGTACAATACCTTGTGTAGTTTTAATTTTGTTGTTAGCAATAAGACCGTACAAAATATAAATGCCAATACTAAATGTTAATAATGTTATTATTTGACTACTAAAAATAACCATATTTTGAACCATCATAATCCATTTCAACTTGTCAATAGCAATTTTTTCTAACTTTCTATTTTTACTAACTTCCCCATCAACCTCATTATTTAAAAAGACATTCATAAGATTATCTAGTGTATCTCTAATATTTTCACTAATTTTTGTATTTAAAAAATTCTCACGTTCACTAATTAATTCAATAAGCTCTTTACTTCCAAAATATAATATAATTCCACACAATATAGCACCAATTAATAAAACGCTACCAATATATTTGTGTTGATAAAACATGTAACAAATAATTAAAATAGACACAATTAATTCTGGTAAAAATCTGCTTAATATATGATGTGCAACATCTTTAAAATTACGTGTTAATTCCAAAACTCGGGCAAGATAATCACCAGTTTTCATATCTTGATAATCATTTTGATAAGTTAATATAGTTTCTTTGAACATAACATCTCTAATATGTGAATAATAATTAGGTACTAAATGTGTTTCAATGAAATTTTTAGCAGTATAAGAACAAATAACTAAAAACCATAAAATAACTAAAAGAACTAAAGAACCTTGAAAATTCATTTTTTTAAAATTATCTTTCCAATTAAAAATGTCCGTAAATTTAGATATAGATTTTACTTGATCAAACATTTTCCCATATACTTTTGGTAATATGATAGCTTCAATCGGGAAAAATACAAGAATAAGTATAATATATACAATAAATTTCCACATATGGTCTTTTGCAAAATCGCTAATCAATAATTTCCAAATCATAGCTAGTTATACTATCTATACAATATTTATTTTAAAAAATAAATGTAAAAAATTGATAAATATTTTATATAGTTATCAATAATAAACAAAGTAACAATGGAAAATTTAAAGACCGAACCAGAAGAAGAATGCTGTATATGTTATGAAAAAATAGGTAGTGTAAATAATTGTACAACCGAATGTGGTCATAAATTTTGTTTTAAATGTATGGCAAAATCATTACAAAACTATCACACTTGTCCTTATTGTAGAACAGTAATAATAGAACCTAAAACAAATTATGATCAATTACAGGAATTAGATGATATATTTGAGGATAGTGATGATGAACTATTCATAGATGAAGAGCCAATACAATCAAAACATGCATGTGTAGATGATATAGTAAAAAGATTAGAAGAAAAAGAGATCACAATGGTAGACCTAGTATCATATTTTGATGATAGATATAACAGTAAAACCGCACCATATAGACCGAATAGATATGATGCCGATATATATTTTATAGAATATATAGGTGATACAATACAAGATATATTTACCCAAGCAGATAAAGAACATAAAGAACAAATATTATTTGAAAAAGAAGATATAAATATTAGATAAATACATATTATATAAAATATATAGTAAACATTTTTTATTATAATGCCATTATCAAAAGCAATAAAGCCATGTTTCCTTGTTCCTGGTAAAAAATATTATATAGATATTCAATGGAATTTAACAAATAACCTACGATTACCAACAAGTTACTCAACAATAGGAACGTATGTAGGTACAAATTATGTACGTGGTCGTACACATTCATTTGATTCTGGATTACAAATATTGTTAGCAAGGTCAAGAAGTGAAGTAATTTTTAACATAAATGGTGAAAATACAACAGTAAGTTCTGTAAATGTTTTTTATGAAATATTAGCCCCCCCAACAGATAAAATTGCTAAAATCCATACATTATTAAAGTTGCCATTACCAAATGATATAAAAAAACATATAGCAAAGTATACTGATTATATTCTAGATTTATACTACAGACCAAAAAAATTAAAGTTATAAATTAAATTCTTCTTTTAAAATGGTAGTCCATACGTATTCCCCGATAAGTAATAATGCATTACAGAAAATTAATAATAATTTAAATGGCAATTGGTCATTGGTATTAACAGATACTTTAATAAAATCCTTTATGGTTATTAATTCGCTAGTAATATTATAAATATCCAATTCACGTTCACTATCAATCAATATATGATTATGTCCTAATACGTAAGTAACATTTTGTTCATTAAGTTCTTCATCATAATTTAATATATATTTTTTTAAAAATTTAGAATCCAAATAATCAATATTACTTGTAATATCAAGGTTAACATCTTGTGTATCAATTACACTATCATTCTCATCTGTTTCTTCTATAGAAAAACATTTTCTTCCAATAATTCGTTTATTTTCTTCATTGCTTGTATTTTCTTGTGTATTTACAATACAGCTAGGTAATTGGTTAGTAATTTTTAAAAAGTTTTTTACGTTTATAATTCTGTTTCGTTTAATGAGATAATTTTCTATAAATTTTTCCATAGGTGCATTAGCAATCCACATTAAGTCATGAAATTCATAAATAATTTCTTCCACTTTATAGAGTATACGAGTTTGTTCATTTTTGATATTATGTAGATAATCCGTATTTCTGTGTGTCAAAATATTCGTTAACTCATTTAATTCATTATATACATCTTCTTTTGAAAGATTTTTATTATCTTTATCATGTAAATTTAAATCTTCTATATTTTGTTCAGTATTATCTATACCTAATTTATAAAAGTCTTTTACTTTTCGCAAATCATCTAGACGTTCTTGTTGATATCTACTCTCCTCATTTGACGTTTGTTTCAACCCTTCAATGTCACTATACACCAAATTAATTTTAGAGTTTAAATCCATATATCGTAGTTTATGAATTTTATTATTGAAAATTCCATTCCAATAATAACAAAATAAAAACGTATAACTATAATTTTTATTTAAATGTTTTATTTTTTTCCAATCATATTCAGGTGTTATTTTTAATTGTTCTAAATATTTTAATTCTGTAGTAGAAGTTTGTCGCATTCTCTTACCGGGTGACAATGAATTTATAGACAATGACCGCATAATTATAATTAATTATATATTATAATTATGAAATAATTCGTATATATGTTTATAGTTTGGGATAACTAGGTTGCATTAACATACCACATTGTCCATTTCCTTTATTAAATTCATCACCACGTCCCAACATAATGTATCCATTATCTCCCCAAGTAGTTCCCCAAGAGTTCTTCACCAAATAATAATCTTGTCCATTTAATGAACCGTAACCAACGGCCAATACACCATGATCTAATTGGGTTCCACAATCTCCGGTAAATACACCAGATTTATACAATTGGAAGTCCTTTTGGTCAGCTTGAATAGCAATAGATACAGGTTGTTGGGAAAGAGCAGTCATCATATCATTGTCAGAAGTTTTAACATCAACAAAACTAGTAATTTTGCTGTCATCAACAACTGCACAAGATGTTTGACAGGTTCCGGCCTTTTTAGTTGTTCCTGAAGTATAAGGATATGCATCTTCAGTACATAATCCTCCATTCTTTTCAATCCACTTGAAAGCATTATCCATTAATCCACCATTGCATCCCATGTCTTTTCCACCATTTTGACGATTGTCACAATCAACTAATTGTTGTTCAGAGAAAGAAGGTAATTGTCCATAGGTGGTGAAATAAGCACCTTCTAAAGCACCAGTAGTGGAAAAACTCCAACAAGAACCACATTGTCCTTGATTTTTAACAGGTGTTACAGCACCCAAATCAACCCAATTAATAGATGCAGGAACACTTGTAACTTGCAATTCATCATTTTGTGTCAAACAATCTTTTACACATCTAACTGTAGAAAGTTTATCAGTTTGGTCATAATCATGTACACATTCACCGAGACACTTTATTTCAGTAATTCTGGTCATAATTTTATTAGTATCAATATGAAACGACAATTCTTTATTATTAGACTCAAATCCCATATATTGGCTAAATTCATCAGAATCCATTCCAGAGAGATGGTTATGACCCAAAGTATATGTTAAATTGCGAGAGTTTGACTCCTCAATGTACTTATCATTTTCCATCCAATTACGATATAGATGTTGTCTATGTTCATTGCTATGAATCATAATACGAAATTCATCAAGCCATTGTTCAAACCTATCTACACGAAGGTTTGCCGATGAAGCTACCCCAATCATTAATAATGCTACTACAAAATTATACATCATTGTATATACATATAAAAATAAATTAATCATTAAGTTGTTTTAAAATATAGTTTTGCATTGTTATATGTATATTTACAAAATTTCTAATCATTCTATTTGCAGTCGTATTTTCTTTTTAAAAGAATGTTCATCGTCAAACATAAACATTTTAAACATATGATAAGAATAATTATCTAAATCATATGGACAAGTAATTCTAGATAACAGTTTTAAATTAGACAAATATACCATATAAGTATACATTCCATTTGCTTTAATCAATTTATCAAAAACAATGCCTTTATGTGTCATATCCATATATCCTGGATTATTAATACATTTATGTAAAACATTACAATCAGTTTGTATTTTGCGAATGGAACGCATAGTTGTATTAATATAATTTAAATTCCCCATCCAATTTGATAAAAACTCTATAGCATTATCACTTATCTTGGTTATTAAATTATATTTATTAAGTAGTATAATTTGATTAAGTAAATCAATTAATCGTCTAATAGGACTGGTTATATGTATATAAGGTCGTGAAATACTTTTTCCGTAATTATTTTGTTTGAACGTTTTTAATTCAATTAATTCATGTGCTAAATCTTCTGTTTCACTATAAGCAATATATTTGCCGGTAGTATTATTCCATGTTTTAATTGTTCTACATGTATCTTCGTCTGCATCTATTTTTTCTAGTTCACTAATATCTTTATAAGGGTCAGTGAATACAACCGCCCTGAAAATACCTATTTTTTTATCTACCATACTAATACCAGTATATGCATTCATTTGAACCATCCAATGAGCAACTACATCATGACTATCTTTTATACTTTTATCCATTAAATTTGATATATTAAATATATTTTGATAATGAATATTATTAAGTAAGTTACTACGTTCATACCGAAAGTTCTTTTTCACATTTATCAATACATTCTTATATTCTATCTGTGATTTATCAAGCTTTCCATCATTGGTAACAAAGAATTTCATTGCTAATGCAAATCTATCCTGTTTTTCCAACAAACTACATAATGTATCTGTCAATATAGTTGGAATCATAGGTCTACGTCTATCTGGTAAATAAATCGTAGAAACCCTTTTACTGAAAGAATCCCACAAATCCAGTGTTTCTAACCAAAAATAAACATTGGCAATATAAACAGTAATATTCCATCCAATCTGTTCATTATTTTCAATTACATTTGTAATATGGAATCCATCATCCAAATCTGTACTTGCTTCAGGGTCTATGGTAAATATATATCTATCTCTATGGTCTTCTATATTATAATTAGAATTTTGAAATATTTGTTCAATATATTCATCATGTGACTTCTTTCTCAAAACATCTGTAGTTTTTTTAGTAAATTCACTTAATGATATATGTAAACTCTTACAGTATAATTGGTATTCATAGAAACAATCTAGATGGTCAACATCGCCCAATGTTTCTGTTAATATACCCATTGGATGAGTATCAACCCATTTGTCATATTTAAATGTTACAAATTTATTAGTTTGTACTTTTGAAAAACCTATTTTCACTTCATAAGGTACTAAAAACGCAGGTAAATGTTTATCATCAGGTACACATTTATATAACAATCGCTTTTTATTTTCAGTTCTTCCAAATGTTTTATTATGTTCTAACATTAATACACCCGCTATTTGTTTACACGTTCTAACCAATGATGATACAATATTTACTTTTTTAGGATTTTCTTTATCTATTTCAAAAATATCATCCATAAACAACTTTTGTTCAATTGGATGAATACATTGTAATTCAGGATTGGATTCAGTATTTAATAATTTTTTTTCATCAGCACTATAGAATATATGACTTGCATAATTTCGGTCCAATATTACGACCCTATATAAATTCATTGTGGGTTATACATATATGTTAATGAGTTATGTTTAATATATTTTATAATATTATTTTTAATATTCAAAGTGTGTAAACGCCGACTCTCTTATATTATAATTTAATCTACATATAATATAACTATGCCAGTTAAAATTGTTAATAAAAAAACGAAAAAAACACCGAGAAGACATTATAAAACACCTAATAGAAAAAGAAAAACCAAACGAACCAAGAAAAGATTTAGTCGGACACGTTCAAAAAGACAGAATGGCGGTGAACCCGATTGGACTGAACAAGAAGAAAAGAATTATTATCTTTTCAATGCACTAAATACGTATCATATACATACGTCTAATAATCCTAAAGGTGATATTAATATTAATAACGTTGAACAAGCTTTAGAAAATGGAGCAGATATAAATGCTACAGATCTTGTTAATGGACTTACTCCTCTTATGTATGCAATTATAGACAGAAACATAATATTAATGAAAATGCTATTGAGTAAGGACGCCGATGTAGATATGAAATCGCATAGTGATACTGGTGAAACGGCTCTTATACATGCAATTGTGGCGAGAGATACAGAAGCAGTGTATCTGTTATTGGAGCACGGAGCTGATATTAATATAAAAACTGATACTGGCAAAACGGCTCTTATGTATGCAAATTCACATGGCAACCTGGAAATAGTGTATATACTACTGAAGCATTATGCATTTCTATCTGGAGACACAGTAAATGAAGAAAACTTTTATGAAAATTGTATTGATATTGATAAAGAGATAACATATGAGGATATGATAGAAGGAGAAACTACCAAAAACATAAGAGAATATTTACAAGAAAGCAAAGATAATATAGTACTTGTTTATAAATCAAATAAAAAAGATGTAGATTTGGAATACTTTATAACAACACGAACTATTATTACAAATGTGTACAACGATAAAGTTAATAAATTTTATGGTTGTGACAATGAAGAAGGTAAATTTGGTGAATTATCTTATTTTAATAATATCACCTATTTAAAACTCAATAAAATAGGATTAATGGGAACAACATATGAATATTGTCATATTGCACCATTATTAGAAAATAAAAAACATCAATTATTTGCTATAACATCGTTAAATATAAAATATCCCAGTTTTGTATCCCATAATGTATTATATAATAGTGACGTAGAAGAAGCAATGGTTAGTGGTTCTCATTGTCAAGGTGGAGATGCTGCACATGTATCAAGATTAATAAAAGTAAAACCATGTAATCCTAATATAGGTGTTAAACGAAAACGAATACTGGATGGAGGTGTTAAAGAAAAATGAGGTGAGAAATATAAACGAGAAAAACTCGCAAAAAATAAATTACTATATAATTTTTATAGAATAATATAGTATAATAAAAATGGATTATAATAAAATAGAAGATATACCATTAGAAGAAAGTATAGATTTAATTATGACAAATTTCATTCCTGATATACATGAATATAAGGAGTTAGAAAAAAATTCTGGTGCACATAATAATATTGTAACACGTAAAAATAATAATAATAACAAAAAAATTGTATTTAGAAAAACAAAAAATCCTCTCAATACTATACCATTTAATGTTCTTGAAAACTTTAAAAATTATTTAAAGAAACATGATTTACCCGAAAATACATCAGAAGTTGAAACATTTGTAAATACAAATTATATACTACAAGAATCTAATATTTGGTATCTTGCTCATGAACATAATATATCACCTTATTTATATTATTATGGTATTTATAGAAAAACAGAATTTAAACAAAAAAATCCAACAGCATCTATTATGGCAAAAATGTTACCAGCAGAACCTTACCATAGTATCTATCAGGTTGTTATAAGTGAAGGATATGACATGAATATATCTGATTATTATAATAAACCAAAAAATGATGGTTATAATGATAGACAATCTATTAAATTAAGTGACACAGATAAAATGATTGCAAACCAATTAATGAATTTATTAGATAAATTACATTCAAAAATAAAAGTAATATGCTTTGATATTAAACCAGAAAATTGTGTTATTAATTTAGATCCATTTGATGTAAAATTAATAGATTTTGATTCTGATTGGTGTCAATACAATCAAATACTAAAAAAACGAGGTACAGATGAACAAAAACAATTAATCAAATTTTTAAGTATAATGACATTAGCAAACCATTTCCTATACTATTGTAATTGGAATATTTTCAGTGATTATTTACTAGATAATAAAGATAAATTGAATATGTTAAAACCATCATTACTAATTTTATTCTGTGATTTAAACAATGAGTATGAGAAAATATCAGAACATTACTTATATTATGATCGTTTAAATAGAAAAAATATATTCGGGCATCCGCGTCAAAAACCGAACACATGCGAAGGACTCTTTAACGAAATGTTTGAAGATATGTTTAAACTGAAAGATAGAAACAATTATACAACATGCAATACTAGTAAAAAAAGATCAAGATCTATTTCAACATTATCAAATTTTATTTCACCATTATCAAGATCTATTTCACCATTATCAAGATCTATTTCACCATTATCAAAAAAGAAAAAAGGAGGTACACGAAAAAAGAAAAGAAAAGGTGGTGGTACATGTACATCAAAACCGATTGCGACACCTCTTTCACATGGAACTCCTATGCTAATTGACACTCCCGATAAACAAGCACTCGCATTTTTAATTTGTAAAAGGGCAGATGCTGAAGTTCTCGGTCCTTATTATCCTAATTCTGTTGCATACAGAAAAACAAAAAGTAAAAAAAAGAAAAGTATAAGAAAAGGAGGCACAAAAAAGAAGAAAAATTTTAGATTTAAAAATGATGATATTGATTCTGAAATGAGAGGTATATTAGAACCCAATTCTATTATTAATTTTTATAAAAACACAGAACCAAAAAGTATTAGTATGTACAATTTATTAGAAGAAGGAAAACTAGACAAATCATTAAAAGAAAAATTAACAAAAAAACCTGTTTCCAAACCAAAGAGTATATTAAAAAAAGGTGGGCAAAATCCAGATGAAAGTGGTGGCTGTACTACTGATGAAGAATATTCTGGTTTAAATTTAAATGATATTAGTGGTATTGAGCCGGACCCAAATGACCCAAATAATAGTAGTCTTTTTAGTGATTATGGTTTTAATGATAGTGTTGATAATTCTACCAATAGTTTTAATTTAAATGATAGTAATAGTCCTAACAATAGTGATAATGTATTTAATCATCCTATATATAATATGGTTTTTAATGATTCTATTGATAATACTCGCCTTACTGATTATGAAGAAAGTTACTAATTAATAATACAAATATTATAATAAATTATTATTTTTTGAATTTATTATTTATATATATTAATAAATGATAAATTTCTTTATTTTTTTAACAATGACCTCTTTGGTTATGTCAAGAATGTCCGAATATGTACCGGTATTAAATGACACTGACTATTTAAGCCCAAGCATATTACAAACAACTGAATTGCCCAATGCATTTAGTTGGGAAGAACAAGATGGAATTAATTATCTAACAAAAAATTTAAACCAACACATACCTTCATATTGTGGTTCTTGTTGGGCACATGGAAGTGTATCAGCTTTAGCAGACCGAATAAAGATTATGCGAAAAGCAAAATTTCCTGACATAAATCTATCTGTGCAATTCATATTAAATTGTCAATTTGGAGGGTCTTGTATGGGCGGAGACCATTTAGCTACATATAAAGCTATTCGTGATTATGGTAAAATTCCATTTGAAGATTGCATGATATATCAAGCGTGTAGTAGTGATTCAAAGGAAAAGGCATGTGCAAATACGAATGATTTCATATGCGAACCAATAAATATATGTAGAACATGTGACACATTTAGCAAGTATGGTGGAAAATGTGTTCCTATAAATTATTACCCTAATGCTACTATTTCTAGTTTTGGTGCAGTAAAAGGTGCTGAAAATATGAAAGCAGAAATTTTAGAAAATGGTCCAATTGCGTGTGGTATAAATGCAGCAGAAATAGATAATTATCATGGTGGTATTTTAGATGTACCCAAAGCAAAAAAAATGATAAATCATATAATAAGTATAGTTGGCTGGGGATATGATGTTAATATAGATAAACACTATTGGATTATTCGTAATTCATGGGGGTCATATTGGGGCGAATTAGGATTTATGCGATTAGTATTAGGTGAAAATCAATTAGGTATAGAAAAAACATGTGCATGGGCTATTCCCGGAACTTGGACAGAATACAATTTACCGTGTAATGAAGATGGTAGTAATTGCACATAAATTAAACAAATAATATAAAAAATGAATTATAATATAAATAATTGGATTTATATTATGAACAATGAATTATATGAAGAAAATTATACCAAGATAGTTGAACCAAAATATGGTAATAAAAGGGATATTATAAATGACGAAATTTTAACAAATGATATTGATAATCCGCATCTATATTCAATAGATAATAATGACCGTGTTAATATGACAATGTATGATACTTATAGTATAGATCCAATAGGTTGTAAAGATGCAGATGATGCTTTTTCAATATATACCGAGAACGAAAGATTATATTTTGCAATTCATATAGCAGACCCAACTGAATATATAGAATTAAATTCTAATTTATGGAATGATATTGTAAATAGAACAACTACAAAATATCCATCAAATCGTGCTCCAATTCATATGATGCCAACCAAAGTATTAGAACTATCTAGTTTGCAAGGTACATATGATGGTAACACAAAAAAAGCAATAACTGTATTATCTGAAATTAATTCAACTACATATGAACCTATAAATGAAATTAAATTATTATTTACAACTATATTTGTAAAAAAGGATAATGCGTTTAGTTATAATGATGCTGCTGTAATTTGCGATGAAATGAATGTCTTTAATATAGGATTAAAAATAAGTGAAGTATTAAAGACCAAACGGGCATTAAGAACAAAAGGTATTAAATTGAATGAAGTTTCTACAGCATATCCTATATATGAAGAGAACCACGTATATTTATACGAAGATACAAAAATGGAACAATTAATGAAGCAAATGATTGCCGAATTTGCAATTTTTGCAAACTCTTTTGTAGGTGAATATTTAAAAATTAATTTAAATACTGGTATTTTTAGAACATGTATTGCAAGTGAATGGTTACAGTCAGTTTATAATGAAATATCGGGTGAAGAATTATTACAGGAAATTATAACCAATGGTATACGCGCTGATTATATGTCTAATGTGGAGTCGCATGATTTAGTTGGAATGCCCGAATATTGTCATTTTACCTCACCGATTAGGCGTTTATCAGATTGTATATGTCATTATTTATTAAAATATATTTATTTTAAACAGAAAAATTACAATATGCCTTTTACAGAAATAGAATTAGACCAATTAGCTACAAAATGTTTAAAAATAACGAGAATTGAAAAAAAAAATCAATACTTGGATATAAAATTTCGCTTATTACAAGTATTGGGTAACATGATTTTTACAAATAAAAAAGTAGATATTGAATATTATATTACTAGTTACAGCGGATTATTTTTAAATATAATTATTTGTAAAATAGATAAATTCCATGTTCATATGTCATATACATTACGTGTTCGTAATTATGTAAAAGAACTAAATCCCAAAGAAAAGCATTATTTAAGTATTAGCCAAGTTAACTGTTTTACAATGTATGATGAAAATACT
>Ga0315330_10002034_pt1 | contig 13808 bp, 2 predicted proteins | sample M140m34915metaG_FD_203453 | JGI IMG/M metagenome (GOLD analysis project Ga0315330, IMG submission 203453) | Ammonia-oxidizing marine archaeal communities from Monterey Bay, California, United States - M1 40m 34915 | ecosystem: Environmental > Aquatic > Marine > Intertidal zone | place: USA...
GGTGCAGCTTGGTCAGCAGGCTGAGCCGCCCGTACAGGTCCTTTGCGTGCAGCTCGTCGCGCCTCCGCTTCTGCGCGATCGCAAACGGCGCGGGGGGCGCCGAGTGCCAGTACGACCGCTCGTCGCCGTCCGGCGGCAGCTCAAGCGTGAGCTCCACGGCATCAAACGGCGCGCCCGGGTCGGCACTCGCCAGCGCCGCCACCACGGCCTGCATCACGCGCTCGGCATTCCACGCGATGGAGGACACGCGCGCGGCGAGTTCCACCGTCTCGGGCCCGGCGACGTGCGCCTCGGCCGCGCGCGTCACCTCAACCACAGGCAAGGGCGCGTCCTCCTCAACCGCCGCTCCCGCGGGCGCCGCGCCGCTCGGGGGCGCGCCCGCAACCGCGCGGCTGGCCGCAAACGTCGCCACCACGCACGCGTCCTCGCGGATGACGTGCACCGTGTTCGGGTGCGCCGCCTCGACCTCCGGGTCCATGCCGGGGTCGTGCAGGCAGTCGAGCACCGGCTTGAGCCGAATGCACAAGGGCCTGGTGGGCGGGTTGGGGTCCGCCGTGTCCCGGAGGCAGCGCAGGACGGCGCCGAACGCGTGGGCGAGCGCGTCGCAGAACACGGGCACGGTCCCAAACATCGGCGCGGCGCACGGCGGGAACGTGGGCGCGGGGCGCGCGTCGCCAAACCCAAAGGGCACGTAGTACGAGCGGTGCTTGCCCTCCCCGAGCTCGACCGTCGTGAGCGCCTCCGCCAGCGCGTCAATGTCCAGCAGCTTGTCCGCCTTGTCGAGTTCGGGCTCCATCTGCAAGCTCGACAACCGGAAGCGCATGGCGGCGACGAGCTCGCGTGTCGACATGCGCACGCGGCGCTTAGTGGGCGAGCGCCCGCGCAGAGCCGCCACCTGCATCGAGTTGAACTCGCCGGTGGCCCCCAGGAGGCGCGCAGAGGGGTACGCGGCGGTGATGGCCTGCACCAGCGCGGCGTTGTCGGTCAGGCTCTTCGCGCGCAGGAAGGCCGCCACGCCGTCGTGGCGGTCGCCAAAGAGCGAGGCGGTCGGCCCGTGCGGCAGCAGGGTGGGCACGCGCTTCTCAAACACCGTCGCGGCGCGCTTGGCCGTGTACGCGGCGTTTCGAATCAGCGGCACCATGGCCGCGCGAAGGAACGCGTAGTCCTGGCTGAACAGCACGCGATCAAGGAGCAGGCCGGCATCGCGCCCCGCCTGCGTGGCCACGAGCGCGACGTCGGTCGCGCTCGGCGCGCCGTACCCCGCGTCGTCGTCGCCCAGCGTGCTGGTTGGGTTGCTTCCGGCGACGAGGCGGAGCAGCAGGTTGCCGGCTTGCGCGAGCCGTGCCGCCGCCCTGGACGACGCCTGCTCAAGCATCTGCACCTGCTTGGAGCTGCTCGCCTCGTGCATGCCCATCAGCTCCGCGATCCAGAGGTCGCCAAAGACCTGGCACGCCAGCAGGTCGGCGTTCGTGTGCTTCAGCCCCAGCGCCTCAAGGGCCGATTTGTCGGACTCTTGGCGGGCGCGCTTGGCGACGAGGCGGAGGCGTCGTTGCGTGCGCTCGGGCACCGACGCGATGGCGGCGGCGAACTGGATGTCGGCGGGCGTCGACAGCGCGAGCGTCGAGTGGCGAGGCGAGGGCTTGAGCGCGGTGGACTGCGACGAGGCGATCGTTTGGCACACGCAGAAGAGCGCGATGTGCGCGTCGCGACTCGCCTCCCATGCGGGTACAAAGCGCGCGAGCGCCACGCTTGACGATCGCATGGCCTGTGAGAGCTGCGTCGTCGCCGATTCGTACTGCGTGTACTGGCGCGCCAGCACGCCGTCCACCTCAACGTCGGCGTACTCCGTCGACGGCTTGGGCGCGTTTGCAAAGAGGCGCAACCCGGCGTGCGCGCGCACGCGCTGAGGCAGTCGTCGCACCCACAGGCTGATGCGGCTCTCGCGGGGCACGCGCATTTTTGCGAGGGCCTCGGTCATTTGAACGAGCAGCAACTCGGCCGGGCCCTGCTTGTCAAAGAAGGGGTCAAATAGCTTGGCCTTGACGCGCTCCTTGGCGTTGCGAAAGAACTCCTGGCGGTTCACGAGTGCACCTTTCATCTCGTTGGTATCCTCATTCCATGCTTTGGTGATGTGGTTTCGCGCGTTGTTCAGGATCCCCCGGAGCCCGCTTTGGTTGTACCGGTACCTGAGCACGACCAGCGTGTACCAGGCGGGCGCGAGGAAGGTCCGGTCAAACCACGTTTGCCCCTGGTAGTCGTCGTCGGCGCCGTTGTCCAGCATGCGCATGATCTTGTTGACCGCGCTGCGCACGCGCGCGATGCTGCGGATCGTTCCCGCCGCCGCGGCGCCCAGGACGTGCGCGTCGGCGCGGCCGCAATGGATGTCGTGGTGCTTCGTGGTCGGGTTGCACGCCATGGGGTCGTCTATTGAGATGCGCACGTGCACCCCTGTGGTGAACTGCCCGGAGAGCTGCAGGTTGGACCCAACGACGTTCAGGGTGTCGTTGGTTAACCAATTCCACACGGCGCGCAGCGTGTTGAAGTTCTTCATCTTCTCCATGGTGTCCGGGTCGATCACGTCGTCCGGCTGCATGGTCCGAAGCACCGCGATGGTCTCAAGCGCCTTTGCAAACTCCTCCAGCGACAGCGACACGTCCTTAGGCTTGGGCGCCGGTCGGGTGCGCAGGTACTCGTTAAGCGCGCCTTTGCCAATGCTGGTGACGAGGCGCTGCCTTCGCACCCCGTCCGTGAGGTTGTCAAGCTCAAAGACGTTTGGGGCGCTGTAGTTGAGCACCGCGGCGGTGGCCGTCCAGCCAGCGAGCATCGCCAACGTCGCGACAGCGTACACCGGCGCTATTCCAAGCGAGACCGCCACCGCGTCAATCGCAACCCCCACGCCGCCGGTCGGGCTAGCAAAGTAGTTGGCAACCACCGTGACGCCGGTCCCGGACAAGACCCGGAACAGCTGCTTGACGATGGTGTACTTTTTGAAAATCTCCTCTTTGGTGGTGTCCAGGATGTGCACGGTCGGCGCGGGGCCAAAGGTGAGCGGGTAGGGCGCGCGGACCACGTTGCAGCGCACGTCCGTGACTCGGTGCGGTAGCAGGTTGGCTTCGGAAGTCATCGTGGTATCGCCAATTACCTCTCCATTCTCCCGGTACGCGTGCACCACGGCGACGCGCACCGACTGCAGCGGGTGCTGCCCGTCCTCGGTCGCGGCGACGACGGCGATCGGCGAGAAGACGCGCGTGTGCGTCTCCGCGTCCTCGTGCAGGCCCTTGTGGAACTTGAGCTTGTGCACACGCGCGTTCGCATTGTCGGGATCGGGCACGCCCTCGGACACGTAGCCGTCGATCAGCAGCTCCGTTGCGCCGGCGCGCTTGCGCACCTGCACCACGATCTCGGGCGCGCGCGTTTGCACCGCGGACGCGCCCGAGCTGGTGAGGGCCGTACCGATGTCCTGGTACCTTGCCTCGGCGCGGCTGAGCGTGAGGATGTGCCGCTCGGGCGGCGCGCGCTGCAGGCTGTCGTAGACCGAGGTGGTCTGCAGCTCGCGGAAGAGCACGTCCTCCCCCTCCACCTCCGGCGCGTCGTCGTCGGCCATCGCGCTCCCCTCGCTTCTAATAGGTTGCGCCGCCTCCGCGATCTTATCAAGGAATGATAACCGTAGGCGGCGCGGCTGATAAGGAGAGTGGCTGCGCGCACGCACTCGCACGTGCACGCATGCTGCAGCCGCCCGAGGCGAAGCTCTACGAGCACTTTGTCGACCGGTCGCTGCGCGAGCTCTCGCTCGGCCTCAAGCTCGACAATCCACACGCCGGGAGCCGCAAGCGCAAGGTGCACGACGCGCTCGCGCGCCGGAGCGACGTGCCGCGCAGCGCGGCCGAGAAGGTGATCGAGGGCCGCTTCCTGCTCGGCGGCGACGACGCGAGCTACCTGGGGAGCGGGCTCGCGTGCCTCTGGTCGACGGTGGGCGCGGGCGCGGGCGACGGCGCCGACGACCTGTCGCTCGCGCCCGCGTCGCTGTACGCGCCCGACGCCGTCAACGGCATCCGCCGCGGCCTGCTCAAGGCGCTGGAGCGCGAGAACCAGGCGATGCGCAAGGAGGCGCCCAAGCGGCTGCCGATGCTCATGAAGATGCTCGTGACGGTCGTCGACTTCGTGCCCGACGTCGAGACGGCGACGGTCGACCTGCTCAAGTCGGAGCGGCTGCCGAAGACCGTCGCCGAGCGCAAGCGGGTTGTCGACTTCCTTGTCAAGCTCAAGGCCATCCTGGCCGAGGCGGACGACTCGCTGGACAGCGAGCGCACGCTCGCGGGGCGCATCCTGCGCTCGCAGCGCGGGCAGGTGGCGGAGGTGGCGCGGCTGATGCAGGAGAACCAGCGCCTCTACGCGGAGGCGAAGAAGCGGAGCGCGGAGTTCCAAGACGACCTGACCAAGATGGGCCGGGACTTCAACGCGATGCTGATGCGCGAGCGCGAGAAGACGGCCTTCACGGCCGAGGAAAAGCATCAAGAAAACGTCAAGTTCTTTGAGGAGCGTGCCAAGGAGCTGGGCGAGAAGCTGGAGGCCTTCAAGAAGACGGCCGCGGAGAAGGCGACGGACACGGCGGAGGCGTACGACAAGCTCAAGCAGAAGCTGGCCGATGCAACCGCCAAGGCGGAGCAGGCGGCCAAGGACGCGGCCGAGGCGGTCACGAAGGCCAAGGACGCGACGGCCAAGGCGGCCAAGGACGCGGCCGAGGCGGTCACGAAGGCCAAGGACGCGGCGGCCAAGGCGGCGGGCGAGGCGGCCCAGAAGGCCGCGGCCGCGGCCCAAGCGGCGGCCGAGGCGACGGCCAAGAAGGCGCAAGAGGCGTACGACAAGCTCAAGGCCGAGCTGAACCGGGCGACGACGGAGGCGGCGACGGCGGCCAGGGCGGCGGCCGAGCGGTACCAGGCGCTCGTGAACTCGAGCCTCCTGAACCGGCAGCAGGCCGAGGCGGCGTACGCGGCGCTCAAGCAGCGGCTGGACGCGGTGATCGCCAAGGCGGCCGAGGCGGCCGAGGCGGCCAGGGCGAGGTACCAGAGGTGCTTTGAGGCGAGCCAGGCGGGCGGCGCGCCGCCGGCGACGGCGGCGGCGGCGGCGGCGGCGGCCGACGACGCCGTGGACGACGCCGAGCTCGCGCGCCTGCGTCGGGAGGCGGAGCGGCTCGCCGCGGAGCTCAGGGCAAACGAGCAAGCGCTTGAGCAGGCGGGGGCGCGGCACGCGGCCGAGCTTCAGAAGACGCTGGCGGACAAGGAGGCCGCGCTGGAGAGCCTGAAGAGGCAGCACGCGGCGTCGCTCTCGTCGGAGCTGAAGCTTGCCGGGCAGAAGCTGGAGGACTTGCAGGACGAGCACAGGGAGAAGTTGGTGGCCCAGAAGGCCCAGCTGGAGGCGCGCTTGGAGAAGGCCAAGGAGGCCGAGCGGCAGAAGGCCGAGGCCGCGCTTGAGCGGATCAAGAAGCTGGAGGCGGACAAGACGAGGGCGGCGGAGCGGGCAAACGCGAGCGATCGCACGCGGCTTGAGGCCGAGCGCAAGCTCCGCGAGGAGGAGGCAAAGACCGAGCAGGACGTGGCCACCATCGCGGCGCTGCGGACGGAGGTGCAGCGGGCCAGCGACAAGGCGGTCGGCGACGTCGCGACGCAGAGGCGGCTTCAGAAGCTGCTGGACGAGGCTCAGGCGCAGAAGGCGGCGCAGGAGGAGGCCTGCCGCAAGGACGCGGAGCAAGCGGCTGCGGACGCCAAGGCCAAGGAGGCCATGTACGCGGCGAAGCAGGCGGCGCTCAAAGCGCAGGAAGCGGAGGCCCAGGCGCTTCGGGAGAGGGCCGAAGCTCTCAAGGAGGAAGTCGGCAAGCTGAGCAAGGCCGGGTTGATGAATCCCGACACGCTTGAGCCAACGGACAAAGGCGTAAAGGCGGCGGCGAAGGACGCGCTGGGCCAGCTTGACGCAACGCAGAAGGCGATACTGGCCGAGAAGGGGAAGCAGCTTGACAGCGCGGGAGAACTCCTGGATCGCGTGGAGGAGCAGATGAAAGACTTGGGGGAGGATCAGGGCAAGGTGGACCAGGGGCTTCTTGACGCCAAATCCAAGGCGGAGGACAACCTGTCCACGAACATGCAGGGCCTGGACGACCGCATCGACGAGGCCGAGTCCAAGTACGACAAGGCGCTCCGCGAGTGGCGCGCGAGCTTTCCGGACGACGCCAAGGGGTGGGACGCGATCACGATCAAGGACATCAAGGACTGGGAACGCGACGCGGCGTACGGGCTCTACATGCAAAGGGACGACCTGGCTCCACGCTCCCGGGAGTTTGCGGAAGCGCTGGTCGCGCTGCGAGCGGCCGCGCAGGGGCTTGAGGCGCAGAAGCCCGAGGTCGCAAAGGCGGCGGAGCAGTCCAAGGAGCGCGCGGCGCAGGTGCACAAGGTGCTGAGCGCCCAGGTCAAGGCCGACGTGGACGCGCTGCAGCCGGTGCTTGATGACAAGCGCGACAGGTTTGTCGAGACGGTGGACGAGTACAAGGAGGTGGTGGAGCAGGTGCTGGCCACGCCACAGCCCGACGAGCCAAGCTCGTCCACTGCGCCGGAGCCGAAGGAGGTGGCCAAGGCCTTGGCCGACGAAGCGGCCCTCGCCGCCCGCGCCGGCCTCATTGAGAAGGTAGAGCAGGCAAAGGCGGAGTTTGCCAAGGCCGAGGCCCTGCGCCTCGCCAAGTTGACGGACAAGGAAAAGGCGCGGCGGAAGGAGCTGCAGGACAGGAGGGCGTACATTGCCAAAAGTTCAGACGGCGCGACCGTTGACCGACCCCCGCGGCGTGGCGGCAAGGCCGCGCTCGACGCGCGGCGCAAGCAGGCCGCGGAGAAGCAGGCGGAGGAGAACCGCGCCAAGGCTGCCGCCTTTGACCAGAAGAACCGCGACGCCGAGGCGGCGAGGGATAAGGCCGAGCGGGAGGCGGCGGACGCGGCCAAGGAGAAGGAGGCCGACCGGCGGCAGAACCTGACGCTCAAGGAGAAGATGAAGCTCTTCGGCGGGGGCGTGAATGCGCACCTCGGCCTCGGGGACGACTCCTTCAGCCGCGTCGCCGTTCTGCGCGGCCTGGTGGGGCAGCGAGGCCCGACGGAGCCCTCGTCCGCGAGCTGCGCGCACGACGATCTGCTGCCGTACGCGCTGCCGCCGCTCGACGCCTTCGCGCGCTGCGCGGTGCCCGTGCGCCTGCTGCTGGAGTCGAGCCCCGACCCGACGGACGAGGACGTGTGCGCGGCGCTGCGCGCGTGCGACGCCGTGGGCAGCAGCAACAAGCGGCGCAAGCTGAACGACGACCACGACGAGGACGCCGAGTCGCCCGCCGCGGCGGCGGAGGCGCTCGCGCTGCTGCGCGACAACTACGCGCTCATCGGGCGCGCGCCCGCCGACGAGCTGCCGGCCGAACGGCACGGCGTGGAGGTGCCGCACGAGGCGCGCTGGATGCCGCAGGGCCCGCGCGGCGAGTCAATGGCGCGCGTCGCCGTGCTGGAGCACGCGATCGCGCGCTGCGCGCAGGTGGCCGCGCGCGTCGACACGGGCGCCGACGCGGCGGAAGCGCTGCGCCGCGCCGCGGCCGTGCTCAAGTTTGGCCAGATGGAGGAGCTGTACGCGCTCAACGAGGCCGCCGAGTTTGAGGACGCGCCGCACCCGCTGGGCACCGACGAGCCGCTCGTGACGCGGCCGTGCGCGATGGTGCGCGGCACGCTCTCGTACCCGACCGACGCGGGCGTGCGTCCGCTCAGCGCGGCGCAGCTCCTGGACGGGGAGGGCGCGCGGCCGCTCAGTGGCGCGCAGACGCTGGCCAAGGCCATGGGCGAGACGGCCGTCGCGACGGCGTCGCTGCGCAACGACCTGCGCCGGCAGAACCGCGCGTCGCACTTTTACGTGGCGCCGCCCGCCGACGCGCTCGAGTTCCACCCCGCGTGCGCGACGGGCGTGGCCGGTGTGGTCGCCCCCGCCGTCGTCGCTGGCGCCGCCGTCCTCGCCGCCGCCGCCGCCGCCACGGCGCCCGCCCCGCCACAGCCGCCGCTGGTCGTCAACGCCCCGCCGGTGCCGCCGGGGGCGGCGGGTGCGGCGGGTGCGGCGGCGCATGCCGCGCGCGTGCCAGCACCCCCTGCGCTGCCTGCGCTGCCGCCGCGCGACCTCAACTCCCCCGCGACGCGCGCGCTGCCCAATGAGCTGGAGGCGCTGCGCCTGCGGGAGAAGGACCTCCTTGAGCTGCTCAACACGTACGCCGCCAGGTGGCGCGAGAAGTTTGACCTGGACCCGCGGAAGGCCGACGACCCCGGCCGCATTGTGGATGACAAGAAGCTGGCGGCCGAGCGAGACCTGCAGCTCAAGCAGCTGGAGGAGGTCCAGGCACGGATCCAGCAGCTCTACCCCAAAGAGAAGGAGCGGTCTGGGGCAGACATTGCACGGGAGGAGCGGGATAGGCAGATGATGGAGACCGTCCAAGAGCTGCGGACGGCCAGCGCCAAGCGGTACGCCGCGGCGGAGGCGGAGAAGGCCGTGCGCGCGGAGAGGGCGCGCGAGGCGAGGCTGGCGGCGGCGCGCGCGCGCGGCGCGGTGGCCAACGAGCGGCTGCGGCCGAGCGACTACGCGGCCGACACGTGGCGGCGCGTGATCAACCGCGCCATCGTCTCGGTGGCGAGCCTCACGGGGCTCGAGGGCGCCGAGGACGACGACGCGCCCGACGCGACGGACGCCTTCCTCAAGGTGCACGCGTCGCCCAAGGACGGCGCGGGCGCGGTGTCGGCGCAGGCGCGGCGCGACGGGCTGTGGACCGAGATGCAGCGGCACCTGGCCATCTCGCAGGACCGGCTGTGGATCTTCATCCGGCTCATGAGCGGCGGCATCGGCGGCAACGTGACCGAGGTGATCACCATGGCGAACGAGGCAACGCTCAAGGCGACCAAGGCCATCCAGGAGCAGCGCGTCGAGATCGCCAAGCGCGTGAGCGACACGCAGGCCAAGATCGTTGAGACGGTGGTCTCGTCGATGCTCAAGAACAGCAAGATGACGATGGACTACCAGGACGAGAACCTGGCGGTGATTGACGGCGAGGCAAAGAAGGACCTCAAGGACCTCGCCTCGGGCGCGAGCGCCCGGCCCTTCTTTGAGGCCAACGTGGCGCTCAAACACCTGACCGAGAAGACGGGCGAGACGCCGGCGCTCAAGGACGTGCTCGCGGGGCTCGCGAGCGTGGGCCTGCAGATGCAGACAACGCTCGAGCAGACGCTCGCCGACCCGACCGCGCCGGCGGCCTCGCTCGTGGAGCTGTCGCACCCGTCCAACAGCTACTTCGTGTCGATGCGCCCCGACGCGGTAGCGGCGATCCGGACGGCGCACGAGCTGCTCAACACCGAGCTGGGCGCGCTCGGCGGCCGCCGGCGGCTCGCGCTGTGGGAGCTTGTCGAGGGCGGTTGTCAGGTGCTCACGAGCCGCTTCGCCGACCTGTGCGGCTACATGCTCGTGCAGGCGCGGACGAGCACGGGCGTGAGCGCCATGTACGTCTCGCACCAGAGCATGTACACCAACGCGAGCCAGGCGCGCACCGCGCTCGCCAAGCTCGTCTCGGCGGCGAGCGTCTACACCGGCCGCGTGTCGACTCCGGTGTTCGACGCGGCCGACCCGCTGGAGGAGCGCGGCCGCGTGCTGACGGCGGGCGAGCGCGTGACCGACATCTCCATCACCGCGCGCCCCGCCTCGCTGCCGCGCGAGCCGCTGTTCGCGCCCCTCTCGAGCAGCGGGTGGGTGAACGTGGGCGGCCGGTGGCGCTGAGGGCAATGTCAGGATAATTTAGAATCTAATTAATTAAAAATTTGTTGACCGCTTCCCCTTCCTCCGGCTGGTCAACAAGTGGGCGCAGCAAACCGATCTCCGGCTCGAGATCGGATTATTAATGGCCACAGCTGACAATTAATTATTCCGACGCGCGTGCGCCGCAAAGACGCGGTCGGTCACGCTTGTTGAGGCGGCGCACGCCCTGGATGGGAGTATGCCCCCACCGGCGTGCATGAAGCCGCTGCTGCCCCACGTGGGCGGGGCGTCCTCCTGCTGCAGGCTGCTCAGGTACGCCACGGCGCTCACGAGCGCGAAGGTGCCGGCGACGAGCGCCTCCATGCCCAGGCGCTTGAGGCCGCGGTTGATCCGCCCCGCCGCCTGGCTCGGCGTCAGGGGCGCGTCGCCCTCGCTCCGGTGGATGCGGTGGACGATGCTGGCGACGCGCCCCGAGATGGCCGGGTCGGGTGCGGGCGCCTCCGAGGCGCGCCGCGCTCTTGCGCGCGCTTCGGCGCGACGCGCGCTTGAGGAGAGCTCTTGCTCGCGCATCCGGCGCTCGCACTCCTCCTTCCACTTCTGCTGGTTGAGCAGACTGATGTACTCCTGGCGCTCCTGGCGCTGCGCCTGGAGCATCCGGATCACGGTCTCCTGCTCGTGCAGGCCGGCGGTGGGCCGGCCCCAGACGGCGTACTTGCCCGAGGCGAGCTCCTTGGACCAGAAGACGTGGCACGGGAAGTGGCGCGATGCGCCCTGCATCTCCTTGCTGAGCCCGAGCGGGTCGTTGTTGTCGCGCAGCGCCTCGATCTGGTACAGGTCGAGCTGCGCAAACTCCATGCGGCTCAGGAAGCTCTGGTTTTGCGAGTCCTGGCTCACGGTGAACTTGAGGTAGCTGCGGAACAGCGCGTTCTTGGCGGGCGCCTTGTCGGTTTCCGACTCCGCGTCGGAGCTCGACTCGGAGCTCGAGGAGGTGTCGGTGTCGGTGTCCGTGTTGACGGGCATCGCGCCGGCGCGGCCGCCCCACCCATTAGCATCGGGCCCGGCGCGCGTTATTTGGCGGAGGCGGGGGCGCGCGCCCGACAAGCGGTCAACATTTGAGTCGACAATCGGTCTTGACAACTGGGCGCGCGACCGCCTGACTAATTAGGAACTTTGCAACTTCTGGCAAATCGTCGGCCACACCCGGGCGGTTGTCGACGCCGCTAAGGTTGTCGATTCCGTTGACACCGGCCCGGGCGTGGGCGCTGGTCAATGTCGGACCCGGGGGAGTTTGACCTCGATGCGGAGCGGGAGATGGAGCTTGAGCGCATCCAGCAGGAAGAGGAGGCGGCGGGGACGGAACCGGAACCGGATTGGTTGGACGGCATGGACGAGGCCGCCACTGAGGCGCAGAATCGGCCGCAGCGCAACCGGGGCCGCGCGCGCCCCGAGTATCGGGAGCACGGCGAGTCGAGCGACGAGGACGACGTGCAGGTGGCCTTCGGCGGGCGGGCGCGGCAGGCGGGCGCTGCGCCGGCGTCGGCGCCGGCGCCGGCAGGCCCGCCACGGCCGAGCCCGTTCCTGCCGCGGGCGGCCGGGCAGACGGTCGGCGACGGCGGCGACGGCAACGACGCCCGCTCGACCGCCTCCACGACCGCGCATCGGCTGCACCAGACGCTCGCGGACGTGCCGGGGTGGGCCCCGCTGATCATGGGCGCGGGCATCCAACCGCAGGCGCCCTCGTTCACCACGGGCCAGACGGGCTACTGGGTGCCCTTCTCAAACACGGGGCCGTTTGCGCCCGGCGTCAAGTGCCGGCCGGCGCGCGTGATCGACCTGGGCTTCGTGGGCGCGTGGCAGCAGGCGTCGGACGCCGAGCGCATCTCGGACATGACCGCGCAGACGGACCCGGTGGCGCGCGCGCGCACGGTGGCCACGTGCGCGCTCATGGGGCTGCTCAGCGTCGGCATGGCCAAGGGGTACGTGGCGTCGCCCAACCACTCGGAGCTCAACTGGGCCAAGAAGAAGGACCCGGAGGAGTTCTCCAAGGAGCGCAAGAAGCTTGACGGCAAGATCAAGACGTACACATACTGCCCCAACGGCACGTCGCCCAACCTGGCGGAGGCGATGGAGACGGCCATGATGTTCGCCTTCGTGCACGTCGCGATGCACGACCCGGAGGGCAAGTACGTCGGCTTCAAGATCCTGATGCTGATCTTCGACAAGGGCTTCTCGCTGGACGAGCTGGTGGCCAAGGTGATGGAGGAGAACGCGCTGATCAAGAAGTCGGGGCAGATGAACGGCATGCCCGAGAAGGACCGCACGAGCAAGATGGAGCGGCAGAACAAGCTGCAGCGCATGCAGATCACCGACGACAACCTGGAGGCGACGGCGGCGACGCAGTACAAGCGCATCTGCTCCAACCAGGACTACCTCAAGTTCATACAGAGCGTGGGCGGCCAGACCGACGGCAACCCGGGGCGGCCGTACTACGCCGACATCGGCAAGGACACGCCGCCGGGGTGCGTCATCCACCCGTTTGTGAAGCACGACGGCGACGAGTGGGGCGGGCAGCACCCGATCGGCCCGACGGTCTCGCACAACCACAAGCGCTTCGCCGCGCCGGACCACGTCGCTCCGGGCCACCCGGGCATCAACGTGTCAATCGCGGGCACGCTGGACGCCCGCGGCAAGCCGCTGGAGCTGCACGAGTCGCTCGTCAACCCGCGCGCCTGGTACGACGAGACCACGGGCGACTTCTCGCCGCCGCAGCACGTGATCGACAACGGGTGGTGCCACATCTGCCACGACCCGAGCGTCACGAACATCTTCAACGCGCCGCTGCCCAACAAGATGCACGGCAACGTGGAGCCGCACGACTGCCTGCTCCGCATCTTCTGGAAGCTGCGCAAGGACAGCAACCCGATCCTGAAGAAGGCGCAGGACCGCGGGCTAACCACCTTTGAGCAGAACCGCGACACGGTGCTCTCGCTCTTCCACCGCTTTGACGACGCGCTCGACCCGGACCAGCAGAGGCTGGCGCGCGCGGTGCTCGAGACGGAGATGCTCTCCAACGACAGCATCGACAAGAGCGTGGCGGAGGAGGCCCTCCTCGAGCGGCGCGCGTACGGCGACACGCAAGCCACCGAGAAGCACGGCGAGTGCACGGTGCTCTCGGTGCGCCAGGTGCTGCGCGACATCGCGGCTGAGCAGCAGCAGGTCCACTCCATGGTCGAGGAGTGGGACAAGCAGAAGCGCATTGAGCTGCGCAACGCCGACTACGAGGCGAGCCAGGGGCAGTACCTCGTCTACGACATCAAGGAGCAGCAGCGGCGCCGGCGGACGGCGCACGCCGAGGCGACGTACGCGGCGATCAAGCTCGGCCTGGAGCGCATGGACCACGCCTACGGGAGCGCCAAGGCGCGCAAGACCATCCCGCCCGGCTACTACGACGTGGCGTGCACCGGGCTCAGGAGCTCCGTGAAGGAGGGCGGGGAGATCGGGCTGCGGCGCAGCGCGTGCAACCTCGGCCGCCCCGTCAATCCGCACGACCCCAACGCGCTCGTCGGCACGGCCAACCTCGCGTTTGCGCACAAGCAGTCGCTCGTGGCCACCGACGTCACGCCCTGGGGGCACTGGCGCGCCTTCCTCACCTCGCTCTTCTCCAGCGGGCTCAACATCGCCGGGCGCGACGTCAAGCTCATGCTGGAGATGCACATGCACGCGTTTGAGCCGTTCCAAGAGGTGAGCTTCTTTCTGCTGCTGTGCGGCGGGCCCGGCTCGGGCAAGTCAATGCGCGCCAAGCGCATGATGGCGCTGCTGCCCGAGGGTTGGGTCAAGCCGTCGGGCTCGTCCTCGGCCAAGGCGGGGATGAACGGAGGCATGGACTACCTCTGCGGCCGCTTGGTTTACTATGATGAGATCACAAACGACTTTGGCTCCAACGACTCGGAGCGCATCGAGTACCTCAAATCTATCACCATGGAGCAGCGCGTGCTCAACACGCGCACGGT